>JAESGM010000084.1_pt1 | contig 269078 bp, 205 predicted proteins | sample 9269721 | NCBI WGS metagenome assembly JAESGM01 (sample SAMN15720920, study PRJNA650825) | algae metagenome | isolation source: Komarekiella atlantica HA4396-MV6 and co-occurring heterotrophs from... | place: USA: Theobald House, Kauai, HI | collected 2009-07-29
CAACGGCCGTGGAGCAGTATTTCCACTGGGATACCGAACGCCACATCTTCATGCCTGCCGACGGCCCGCAAGCCGACAAGCCCCAGCGGACCGGCCCCAGCTTGCAGCAGATCATCGGGCAGGTGTTTCAGAAGCGGCTCAGCACGGAGATCCCGGCAGTCGAGTTCAAGAAGCTGGTATTGGAGGTTTCGGGCGAAAGTGAGAGCAAGGTCAAACGCATGATCAGTGAAGCCGTTGAGTTTGGCTATGTACGCGTGAGCGGAGAACGCAAGGCGGCCACCTATCACCGGGTAGATGATCCATCCACAGGCGAAACGGATGAGCCAATCGAACCCTGAAAACACAGCGGAAAAAGTAGTCTGATTTTTGGTTTTTGGGTAGCCCTGGATTTTTTGGTTCATTGGTTCACCCCTATATATAGGGGTGAACCAATGAACCAAAAAAGTCAACCCGGGGTCTGAGCCAAAAATGAACCAATAGTGAACCAAAAAATTTTTAGTCAAAATGCTGATTAGTAGCTTATTAAGAAAATTCACTTTTTTGTGTGAACCAAAAATGAGCCAAAAACCAGCCGTTTTTTTTGGTTCATTTTTTGGTTCATGGGGTAGGGCTGTGAACCAAAAAATGAACCAAAAAATCAGGGCTTTTTACCCTGTATTCTACCCTGTCAACAAGAGCAAAACAGCGGCTGACTGACCTGTCATCCGGTTCGTGCAGACACGAACCGGGGAAGTTCCGTGGTTCATGTCTGCACGAACCACTTGTCTCAAAACCGGCAAATGATGCTTTCGCAACTACCAGTCACTTGGAAGTGACCCGTATTCAGTTCAAGCCTTAACCTGACCAGCATTCCGGTCAACATGGAAAGTGAACAGCCTACTGGTCAGGCGTAAAACTGAACAGAATTTAAATCACCGGCGTAGGTGAACAGAACAATGGTCAGCGGCGAAACCGACCTGAACTCAGGTCAAACCCAAAACCGAACGGTATACTGTTCAAAACCCAAACCGATTCAAACGATGGTCAGTGGCGTGCCAAAACTTTTTTCCGTTCACGCGTGGTTCATGCTGCCAAGTGAACAGAACTCCGATCATTCATTCATTCATTTTTTCATTGTCCAACTATGAGCTTACAAAACATCGGAATTCGTATTCATCACCTGCGCGTCGAGGTACTGGATTTGTCCCAACGCGAATTTGCCCAGCGCATGGGCGTGGCCCAGGGCAACCTGTCGCTGCTGGAAACCGGGCAAAGCCTGCCCAGCTGCTTTTTTCTGTGGTGCCTGCACGCCACCTTTGGGGTCAATCTGCACTGGATCATGAGTGGCCAGGGGCAGGTGCTGCTCACCAAAGATCTCTCGTCTGACCAGGTACTGGAAACCTCGTAAAACAGGGAAGACAGCCGGTTTTTGCCGCGGCCGGATTATTGCGTGTCACTGCTGCCCGGATGCATTCCCCCTGTAGGGGCACCCCTTGTGGGTGCCCTGTTTCGTGCAGATACGGATTGTTCTTAGCCGAGCCTGTGGGAAACCGGGCAGACACGTGGGTCTGCCCCTACAACGGTCGGATCAATCCGTGTAGGGGCACCCCTTGTGGGTGCCCAGGCCGTTGCCACAGGCCCGGATCAATCCCATGCGTTCGGCGGGGAATCCGGGCGACCACAAGGGTCGCCCCTACGGTTGGGTTTTCCGTTTTGCCTGACGGTTTGTGTATTCACCCATTCGTAACAAATTCAAACAACCATCCTCATGGGCTTTAACATTGGCGTCTGGTCAGACCAGACCGACGATAATCACGATTGCGATAAGTTCATTAACCGCACGTTTTACAGCTTTGTCATGAGCGGCGATAGGTTTGGCGACCAGAGTATTTTGATTCAATCCGGACGGTACTACGGCCTGGACCTGTCACCGTTGCAAAAAGTGGTTTACCCGGGAGAGGGAGAGGAGGACTACGATCCTGACCATACGAATGATCACACGCAAGACAGTATTCAGAACCTTGACACCTTGCTTGAGCTGGTCACACGCTTTCGTAACGGCATTGCACAAGACCCAACCGTGTGTGACAACATCAGCTATACCTCACATGAAGACCTTGCATCCATCATCGGAAAACTGGAAAACGAAAGAGAAAATTTCATAAAAGAGGCAGGTGCCGAAAAGACAAAGCAACTTTTTGATTGGCTCCGGAAAGACCAAAAGGAAAAAGAAAAGGAAATCGCAGAAAACCCCAATCCCTGGAAACCGTACTTTGACGAAGGGCAAATTCTTGAAGACCTGGACAATCTTCTGGCCAGTCTGCATTGCTACAAAAGCAAAGGCGTCACCGAAGTGTACCTGACCGCCGGGTAAGCTTGCCCATAATGAAACAGTCAACCATGAAAAATGGTTGTTTGTCATTCCGACGAAGGAGGAATCTGGCGCATGGGTACACGAATCCTGGTAGTTTTCGCGAATGCATAAGCCGGATTCCTCCTGCCGTCGGAATGACAAAAGGGGAATTACAAAAGAGTAGGTTTTACTGTAACATGGGATCATTGTCATGGCAAAAACCAGGTTTGCTTAGAGCATCCCCGGCAGTGAAAAATACCTCAAATGAGGTATTGTGCGTAGGAAGGAGAATCCGTAGTATTGACTGAACGCAGCGGACGTGCTGCCTGTACGGTCACCCATCGAAACCCACTACCCCTCCCCTCCCAACCGAATACAGCTGGCTAGCCAAAGAACCGGGCCCCCGGATGATCCTGGAAGCCCTGAAACTTTTTGATACCCAAGAGGTATTGGGAAAGGAAAACAATCCGGTGATTTTAGCCTGGGCCAAAGAAGTTGGCGGCAAGGTGGAAGATGTGTACAAGGCCGACGAAATTCCCTGGTGTGGCTTGTTTATGGCCGTGGTTGCCAAACGAAGTGCCAAACAGGTGGTCAAAGATCCCCTCTGGGCGTTGAACTGGGGCACGTTTGGCAAATTTACCGATGCAGCCATGCTGGGCGATGTGCTGGTGTTCATCCGGAAAACGAATACCGGAAAAACGGCCGGACGTGTGGGCTTGTACGTGGGCGAAGATGCCGAGTGTTACCACGTACTCGGAGGCAACCAGTCGGACAAGGTATGCATCAGCCGACTGAAAAAGGATAGACTGTATGCCGCCCGAAGGCCTAATTATAACGTGCAGCCCGCCAGTGTCCGAAAAATAACCTTGAAAAGCACCAGTACCGTTTCCGAAAACGAAGCATGACCCCCCGGCGGAAAGGTACTTCAGCGTTACTACCCTTTTCCAGAACATCCCCTCCTGCACACCTCAACTTTCGTTACCCAAACGACAGTACGCTCTGACCATAGTTTAAATTATTTAAACTATGGTCAGTTTGGTATTAATCAAATGACGATCTTTGTACTATCAAGCTGAGAGCAATACGGAGTGTACTGATTCCAAGTTGCCGCGGCTATTTTTTACTATTTTTTTCACCTTTATTTTTTCACAACTATGGCACTTAGTGTAGCCCTCCTTTCTTCGCGCGCCGACTGCGACAAGGTTCTCGATGAACTGACCGACATCAAGGACAACCTGGAATTCCGGCAAATCTCTTTGACCCGCTCGAAAGACAACGCCGCCGAACGGGCCTCAACCATCGACGCCGATCTGGCCGCTGCCCAAGCCGAGGTCACTTCGCTGATCTCGATCATCGCCGCCCTGCCTGCCGGTTCGACCAAGACCGAAATGGAAAACCGCAAGGTTCGGGCTGACTACCGCCTGTTCACCTTGCAGCAACGCAAGGCGCAGTTCGGTACCACGGCCGTGATCCTGTACGAATCGGAGCTGAACGAGATCGGTGGCCGGTTGACGGTGGTCGATACGTCCCTTGGCGAGGTGCTGGCCCACAAGAACACCTTGCCGGTGTAAGAGGCCTCCCCTCCACACCAGGCTCGCCCCCAAACTCGCGTTTGGGTCGCCTCCCGTGGAGGGGGCTTTTTTACCTCTTTGTTCTTTTCTCTTTTTTCTTTCTTCCACCCGTGAAATTCTCCATTCTATTTTCTGTCTTATGTCTGGTGCTGGGAGTGGCACTGGGCTTTTTCATCGAGCACCGGCTGGACAAGCCCGTCTCGATTGATTGTGAGGTGATTGACTACGGCCAGGTGGAGGCCATTGTGGCAAGGCAGGTGAAACAGCATAGTATTCAGCCGTTCGATGTGAACAAGATCAAGCATGTGCGAAGCTTTACCTATGCGCCGGTGTTTCACACAGCCGATACCTGTTACCAACACCCACGGTAGGGGCACCCCTTGTGGGTGCCCACGTTCCCGCCGCGCAGGTGTGGTATATTCCGACCCCTGTAGGGGCGAACCCATGTGTTCGCCCGGGTTCGTGCAAACCTTGTCCGGGTTATGAAACCAACGGTTCGGAGATACCCGGTCCGAGCCGCCGGGAAACAGGGCAACCACAAGGGATTGCCCCTACAAAGGGAATGCATCCGGGCAGCCACACGCAATAATCCGGTAGGGGCGAAAAATCTTTCGCCCCTGTTGGGCTCGAATTGCGATACATACAATGCGATACATACAATCCGATCCTGCCCGACACAGGGCGAAAGATTTTTCGCCCCTACATTTTTATTCTAAATCTATGACAGCATGGCCAAATCCATTTACGATTACATCCAGTTCGTTTTGAACAACTGGAAAACGTCGATGCTAGGCTTGTTTACCTTCTCGGGGTACATTCTCTGGCTCATTAACCGAATTGACACGCATGCATTCATCGCCCTGTTGGCCTTTATGGCAACCTTGGGCTTTTTCTCGATGCGTGATCCTAAATAAGTATTCATCAACTAAGCAATCATCGTTTCACTTCTTATACCATTTCATCAACCATGACGACCCCAACGCAACTCACTACCGTAGACCAACTTTGCCTGCAACTTCTGAAAGAACAGCAAGCCTTCGAACAAAACCTGGCCGAACGGGAAGAGGAACTGAACCAGCTCTGGCTGGACGATTACCAACTGGAAGTAGAAATGCTCAGTGAAGCAAACGACGAGCTGGACAGCGAAAACGACGACCTGCGTATGCAACTCTCCGAGATTCAGGAACAGATCCAGCACCTAAGCGAACTAAGCCTTTCCATCGACTAACCACCTGTACAAACCATGACTTCAACGAAAACAACTCCCCCTCCACGGGAGGGGGCCGGGGGGAGGCCCCTTTTCCAATACCTGATCCTCCACTGCACCGCCACTCCAGCGGGCCGCTGGATCTCGGCTGAGGATGTCAAACGCTGGCACACCAAGCCCAAACCCTACGGCAACGGCTGGAAACAGGTCGGCTACTCGGATTTGATCCTGCTCGATGGCACCCGGCACACGTTTGTCAAGCACAACAATGACGCGTTCATTGACTCCTTTGAAGTCACCAATGGCGTAGCGGGCATTAACCTGATCTCGCGGCACCTGTGCTACGTGGGCGGATTGGACAGCAGCCACAAGATGCCGCTGGACAGCCGCACGCCCCAGCAGATCAGCACGATGATTGACATCATCGGGGAAGTGCTGGGCTATGCGCCGAATGTGAAGATTGCCGGACACAACCAGTTTGACAACAAAGCCTGTCCGAGCTTTTTCGTACCCAGCTGGTTAAAAAGGTTAGGCATACCCGAGCACAACATCGAGTGGCGTGATCCGTTTGGCTACCGCAGGCAGTTCCGGAGTGGATAGCTCCGATGTGGAAAGGTGCGCTTTCCCAAGCGATGTATGGATTCATGTAACGACTCTTCATAATTTCGCACCCTGCATCTGCAAACGCACAACCCCTGCGCACTCAGACAGGGGTTATTTATCGTTTCTAATCACACTCTCCTTGTATGAGCCTTGGCTGACAATCGGAGGATTACCCAACACATTCAATACTAGATTAAGCATCGTTTCACGTTTTGAACGAATTTATTTCTGCTTCCGCTTCTTTGGCTATTTTTGATTTGTTAAATTCGAAAAGCATTGTTCTTCCCTCTGATACAATACACAGATATTCTTTCCCATCAGAAAATCCTATTTTGTACACGTTGAAAATCCCGGCATACGGTCTTATGTATAAAAAATCATTGAAAGGATACGCTTTTATTTTCAACACGCTGACTAGATACAGCCACTTTTCATCATAGCCTAAAATGTTCAATTGGACATAGACAATGATCCAGAGTTGCAGAACACATCCAATCAGCAGGTAGGTAACTATCAGTTCTAAGGTTAGAGTTTTAAACAATAGCTGATAAAATGATGAAAAGACAAGTAGTTGTAAACCAATTGACAGTAATGCCGTAAAAATTTGTGGCATTATATAATTCTTTGTCAGATACTTCATTTTGTCTGATTCTTATAACAAATTCTGTTTCTCCATCACAATTGGCAGATGAAGAATTGCATATTCTTCCGCTGGGGCTTGAGGCAGCGAGCCAAGCCCCAAAATGCGGAGCCATTCCATTACAGCAAGGCTATCCTTTTCTTAATTTCCCCAGAATATCAACGTTCACTGATCTGAGACACAATCCAAGGAACGTTTTTTTTACGCGGCTTGTATTTGAGCAATCTTTTTGCTTGCTTTCCGACAATAAATCAACCATTCATTTTTATCCTTTTGTATCGCTATGGCAGCTTGTGACCCTGTATCGTTTTCCGGAGTAACCCCCACCGCCTTTGAATCGCTGAAGCAGGAACTGGCCAAGCGCGGGTTCAGCATCGAGGGCACCAGCGGTGTCATCAACGGCCCGTTTGGCATTGTGATCCAGTTTGCCTGGGACGAAGGCACCCAGACCCTGCAAACCGAAGTAATGGAAAAAAGCTTTTTCGTCTCGTGCGGGCAGATCTACAGCCAGCTGTCCGAAACGATTGACAAGTTTACCGCCTGAGGGCGCGGCAGAGCCGGCAGGCCTGGTAAAACCTCCGGCCTGCTGGCACTGTCCGATTTTCTAACGTTTGATGGCAAGGGCATTGGCTACCCAGCCGAACACAAAGATGCCCAGCAGGTAAACGGCCCCGCAGGTTTCGGCCCAGGGCTGTTGCAGGGCGTATCCGGCCAGGCCCGCCACACCCACAGCCATCAGTCCCAGCGTATACCACCGGAACACCCGTTGCTCGCGGGGCGTATCGGCCTCAAACCAGCGCGACAGCGGCAGCACCAGCGTGCCCCCGAAAATGGCCAGCCCCAGCAGAATCCCCTCTGCCGTAACCAGCCAGCCCACCAGTGCCAGCACCCCCACCCCCAACGATACGCCAACCCAGGCAGCCCCTTCCTTCTCGCGGTCGGTGAGTACGTGTTTGCCGTACGTGTCCAGGCGCAGCAGCAGGTTGAACAGCGGATTGATGATCCAGGTCAGGTAAATCAGAAACGCCAGCAGGATCACCACCGGCATCAGGAACGGATACGAACGGGCCGCCCGGTTGAGTACCCGGCTGCCGATGTAAATGGCAATGATGATGCCCCACTGGGTTTTGCCCTGGTACTTGCCCAGCCAGAAGAAAAACTGCAAAAACCAGCGGTACAGGATGTTTTTGGCCTTGAGGGCTTCCAGCATGCCCGCCCGGGCGTGTTCCAGTGTCGGGTTCAGCCGCAGGGCTTCGGCAAAATGCACCTGTGCCGTGCGGTGGTCGCCCTGTTCCAGGCGGGCCCAGCCCACGTTGCTATGCGACCACGCGTTGTCGGGGTCCTGCTCCAGCACGTCGGCAATGGTGGCCTGCGCCTCGGCCTTGCGGTTGAGCTTGGTCAGGGCCGTAGTGCGGATGTTGAGGCAACCCAGGTGGCCGGGGTCCAGTTCCAGTCCTTCGTTGGCGGCCTTCAGGGCTTCCTCCCAGCGTTTCTGGTTCAGGAAAATGATCGATAATACATGGAAGAAGTCGGCCTCGTGCGGATACAGCGCGATGGCCTGCCGGATGTGGTTTTCGGCATCGGCGTATTTTTCCAGCTCGGCCAGCACGATGGCGTGCATGTAAAGGTTGTACGGCTCGGCGGGTTCGAGGGTCAGCAGCGTCTGGGTGATCTGCAACGCCTCGGGCTTGCGGTTGGTTTGCAGCAGGCAGCTGGCCAGCATGCGCAGGGCAGTGGTGTTTTCGGGCTCGTGGACCAGCACCTGGCGCAGCTCCTTTTCGGCCATCTCGTACCGCGACTGCCCGAGCAGCAGTTCGGCGCGTTGCAATTGGGGGTTCAGAATCATTCGGTTAGTGATAAACTCCATTCATAAAGTTTCCAAAGCTACGCGAAGATTCACATAAATCGAACAATGAACGTATATATTCATCCGTCCTGTACCCGACAAGTTGCAACAACAGTCGATTTTTCGGTTACTTTTCGTACAACCGGAGCTTTTCCCACAAAAATTGCCTGACCTCATCCCAGTAGGTGGCGCCCATGGATAAATCCACCGTATGGGTCAGGTTTGGCTGGGCTACCAATGTACACGTATTGCCCGAACCCTGGATGCGCTTTTGCGTGGGCAGTACATTGCCTGTCCAGGTAGCCCCGGTACCCCCGTCGGTGGGATTGGCATGTAGCAACAACACGGGTGTATCCGTTGCATCAAAACGCAAAAAACTGTCAGAAGCCGGAATGGTGGCATCGATCAATGTGGCACCTGTGGAAACCGCGGCCTGTACTTTGGCGGCGATTCCCGGATAGTCGGAAATCATATCCGCTCGTTCATCGGCACTGATGGCGTTCACCAGCGATATGCCACCGCCAGCCGATGTACCGATGGTAGCCACGCGGGTGGTATCGATGTTGTACTTACCCGCCGATGCTTTCAAAAAACGAATGGCATTCATGGCATCTTCGGTCGCGTGGGTAATGGCAAGCCATCGCAGGCTGTCGCTGGATTGATTATTCGCTGTCAGGCGATAATCGATGGTAGCGGCGACATATCCGGCAGCTGCGTAGGAAAGCGCTTCGTCCCGGCGATCTTCCTTGCTTCCGCCAACGTATCCTCCGCCGTGAATCATCACAATAAGCGGCTGTTTGTTTGTACTGGTGGCATTGGGGGGTACGACCAGGTCCAGGTAAATGGTCAATTGATCCATGCCCTTTTCCAGGGCTTTCCTATTTTCGGAGGTAGATTGAAGGCCTTTGAAATTAGGACGGACCGAATAGGGAAGATTGGTGTAGATGCGCATCTGTGCCTGTGTAAATCGGGCACTTACGTACAAGCCTGTATCCGGAGCCGGATGTATTTCTGCCTGCGGGGGTATGTCTGTTGAATGGCAGGCAGCGAAAAGGACTGCCGTTACCAGGCAAACGCAGGCTACCCGCAAAAACACGGAAGCCTTTTCAATCATCGTTTTCATAGTGTATCGTATTCTTTTGGTAAAATTTCACGGTCTTTGATACGATCCGAAAACAAAGGTTTAATTCTACCGGACAAGATGTAAGAAAAGGCAAGCGTTTGAGCGGAAACGCCCGAAAATCAATCAGACAGGTGTGCCTTTCTTCGGGTTTTGTAGTCGCTCACGAGAAACAGACTCACTGGGTTGTTTCTTCCGCTGGCCAAGCCCGGGTGTCGGATTGGGGTTCTCCTGATAGCCCCGCTCAAGCGACCAGGTTTGGACACTAGCGTTCTCAGGAGTTTTTTAGTGATTGCATTCTTAAAAAACGGCTCGTTGTCATTCCGACGCAGGAGGAATCCGGTGTTAGAGATGCGAATCTTCAGAACATTCACGAATGCAATGGCCAGATTCCTCCTATGTCGGAATGACAAAACCCATTCTTTTTAAAATGGCAGACAGACACTTAGTTTGGTTACTAGCGCTATCTCCTGTCTGGCTTTGTTTTTATCCCTTCGGCAGCTTGTCTGGCCGTAGGATTCGTCCTATAATTTTTGTAACCGCAGGCTGGCTACTACGCAAACGGCCCATGTAACCGCTAGTAGTCCGATTGTAAACAAGGGATCGCGAAGCATAATGCCGTAGACAATGCTTAGCAAGGGAAAAAGAATGAGCACCACCCGCTGATTGCGGGCTATTTTGTGCTCCTCCGGAGTGAACAGGTGCTTGTGTTTCGGATGAAGGACCGTCGCCACATTACCGGCAACCAGCAGCGGTGCCGTAACGATCCGGAACAAAAAATAGACACAACAGCAGAGCAGATGCCATAGGGTAAGCATGTGTACAAAGGCAAACAGGCCCGATGTGATCAGATAGACAACCTTTGGGACGGATAGGTCAGGAGCCGAGAAAACAAAATAGTTGCAGGCCAGCCCGACAAACACCAATAAGCTCACCAAACGGACAGAAGCAAAAAGCTTGTAATACGCGTCGGCCGTTTCATTGACAAATGCCGCATCGCGTTGCGTGAGTTTATTTTTCATCACTTCCGACAGGCTGAATACCCACTGTTTTTGCCGGATGGCCTTCCCGAGCTGCGTCTGGGCATCGCCATAGGTAGGGTCCAGGCGCAGGGTTTCGCGCAGGTGTGTTTCGGCACTGTGGTAGTCGCCCAGGTGCGAGAAGGCCACCCCGATGTCGCGCCGCAGGTAGGGGTTTTCGGGCTCCAGGCTCAGGGCGTGTTCGATGGTGTGGCGGGCTTCGTCCTTGCGCCCCAGCATGGCCAGCGAAAACGCCCGGGCATCGAGGCAGTCGATGTGGTCAGGGTCCAGCCGCAGGCCTTCGTTGGCAAAGGCCAGCCCTTCCTGGTATTTCCCCCGGTGCTGGTACACGCGTGAGAGCACCTCGAAGTTCATGGCCCATTCCGGCTCCAGCGCAATGGCCCGCCGGATATGCGTCTCCGCCTCGTCAAACAGCCGCAGGCGCACTTCCACAAAGGCGGCCAGGTAGTAAAAATACGCCCGGTTGGGGTCCAGCGCCAGTAGTTTCAACGCCCATTCCCGGGCTTCAGTGTTTTTGGCGGCTCCCGTCAATGTGCGCACCAGGTTGGCCACTACATCCGCATGCTCCGGGTTTTCGGCCAGGAGCTTCCGCAGTTCTTTCTCGGCCAGGTCGTACCGTTCCTGGTCGATGAGCACTTCGACGCGTTTGAGAAGGATGTCAGTGGGTGTGGGCATTAATCCAGTTGGATAAAATTAGAAAAAGAATGATTGCAAAAGCACCCGCTATCGTATACACAAAACGTTGAACGTCCTCTTTTGGAAAGAGCCAGCGATGGGTATAGTAGGTATGTACATATGCGGCAAAGCCACTAAGCAGATACAAAACAGCAACCAGCATCAATGGTAAAATGGTAATCACCACTAACAATCCCGCCAGCAAAAGCAAGAGCAGGGAAAGCGACTTTGCCAGGATAAGATTGATTCTATATTTTATACACAGGCTTTTGACTTTTTGTTTGAATCTCTCTTGTACATAGTCACTCGTGTAATATTCTGATTTTCTAACATATTTATGCAGGGTACTGTAGACAGGGAATGTTTGTGCGATAGCACCGCCCAGTTCAGACTGTGCCTGCTTGTTTTGTGGATCTAATCGCAAGGCTTCCTGAAAGTAACGAATGGCTATCTGTGGTTCTCCTATGTTTTTAAATGCCAGTCCAACATTATAATAAACAGACTCCTTTTCAGTCCCCACCTGAAGCAAATACGTCGTGGTTTGTATCAGTTTTGCTTTTTCGTTCCGGTTGGAGAAAACCAGGGCAAGTGCATTCAGGCAATCCTTGTGTCGCGGGTCAAAGGATAAACCTGTCCGAGCTACTGAAAACGCTTCATCCAAACGGTTTTGATTGTACAATACTATGGACAGACAGCCGTAACAATCAGGATAATCCGTATCCAATTGTAACGCTTTTCGCAAAGAGGCTTCCGCTTGAACAAGCTTGTGGAGCTTGGCCTGGACAAACCCGTACACATAATGAGCGTATGCCCATTCCGGTTCGGCTGCCCGTAATTTTTGGGCGACCTCTAACGCTTCGTTATACCGTTCTGAGCGAATCAGGCACTGGCCTTGAATACCCAATGCGATTCTGTGCTGCGGCGATAGCGCCAAAACTTTTTGGGTTTCGGCAATAGCCTCTTCATAGCGATGCAACGTGCACAACGCATCGGCTCGTTTCAGTATGGTCTCTTCAATGGATGGGTGCATAAACAATAGTATCCTTACCAAGCGTATTCCCTTGTCTGGCGTGCCGGTGTACTCCGGTACATTTTAAATTCAGTGCGCCATTGCGAGCCATAGCGATAGCGTAGGCGAAGCAATCTGCTGACAGCAGGCTCGGCAAAAATCGGTTAGTAAAGGCTCGCGTTACTAGTTAGGAGATTGCTTCACTTTGTTCGCAAGGACGGGGAGAGTACAGGTTTCATCGGTTGATGCAGTGGGCCAAGGACCAAACCGTATCTTTTCAAAGACAAAAAAAAGTCTCAACCCATTACCCCATCAACCCATTCCCTCATTTCTTGATTTTCAGGTACGTCAGGATGTCGTCGTAAAGGCCGCTTTCGTTGGCGTACAGGGCGTAGTTTTTGGCCGCACTGAACCATTCGCGGGTGGTGGGCACGTGGCGACTGACGGCATTGCGCAGGTCGTTGGTGGTGACTGGCACCGGGCGGCCGGTCTTGAACGACTCGGTGATCTTGGCCTCCACGGCCAGGTCCACGACGGCTTTCAGGTCGGCCCCCGAAAAGTCTTCGGTGGCTTTGGCAATCGGCTCCAGGTCCAGGTTTTCGGTAGGCACTTCCTGTAACAGAATTTGCAGAATGCCGATACGGGCCGCCTTGTCGGGCGGCTGCACGAAGATCAGCCGGTCAAAACGGCCGGGCCGGCGGAAGGCCGCGTCCAGGTACCACGGCGAGTTGGTCGCGGCCAGCACCAGCACGCCTTCGTTGGAGTACTCCACCCCGTCGAGCTCGTTCAGGAACTGGTTGATCAGGAAGCGTCCCTCGCTGCGGCGCATGTCCGAGCGGCTGGCCCCCAGGGCATCCACCTCGTCAAAAAACAGCACGCACGGCGCCTTGCGGCGGGCCTGCTGGAAGATTTCGTGCAGGTTCTTTTCACTGTTGCCCACCCACATGTCGAGCACATCGTTGATGCCCACCGAGATGAAACCGGCTTTGATCTCGCCGGCAGTGGCCCGGGCCAGCAGGGTTTTGCCACAGCCGGGAGGCCCGTACATCAGGATGCCGCCGCCGATCTTCTTGCCATAGGCCTGGTAGATCTGCGGGTTCTGCATCGGATAGATCACCTTCAGGGCAATCTCCTCCTTCACCTTGTCCATGCCGCCCACTTCCTTGAAGGTCACCGTGGGGCGTTCCATCTCGCGGTCGAGGAAGTCCTTCTCGTCTTCGTCCGAAGGCACGCTCACCGAAACGGCCTGCCCGGCCGCGGCGATGGACTGGTTCAGCTTGCCTTCAAACTCCTTGTCGGCCAGGTGCGCCGCCTGGCTGACGGCGAGCCTGTAGTGGTCGTACGCGTCCTTGTAGGCCTGCTTTTCAAACAGCAGCCGGGCGTACAGCAGCAGCAGCGGGGCATCGGCATTGCCCAGCGACAGCAGTTCTTCGACCACGACCAGGGCCGCGTCGTATTTTTTCAGGGCATGAAACGCCTGGGCCAGTCCCAGCTTGACGGCCTCGTTCTGCGAATCGTAGTTCAGGGCGGTCTTGTATTCCTGTTCGGCCTCCTCGTAAAGCATCTGCCCGTACAGCATGTCGGCCAGCTGCTTGCGCAGCACCACATTGTTGGGTGAAAAAGTCAACGCTTCCCGAAGGGTCTTGATGATGTCTGTGTAGTTCATGTATGGCGTAGGTGTCTTTGACTATAAGAATACGAAAATAGTGGGTTTTTATTTGACAAAAGTTGTATGACTATATTCTTTTTTATCCGGAAATGTAAGTTGAGTATCCGCTGAAAAACAGGCACTCTTCTTGTACAGAGTGCTGGTGTTTTTACTTTTGCAGTAACAACCGCCCGAAACGCGGGTTTCTGCGCACGCGCATCCTTATTTTCCATTTTGACAGCCTTTCATGAACTTGAAACCGACCACAAAAGACAACTCTCCGTTTGATGGATGCCTGTATTACGCGGCCAGCGCACTGGGGCGGATCGTGACCCGGATGGCCGAAGAGGAATTTGCCGCCACCGGCCTGTCGCCCTCCTACGTGTTCCTGCTGATGATCGTCCATGCGAAGCCGGGCATCCAGCCGACCGAAATCGCTGAGAAGATGATGCTGACCCCGTCCACCGTGACCCGGCTCATCGAGAAACTCGAATACCAGGGGTACCTCAGGCGCCGTTCGGAAGGACGGGCGACGCTGGTGGAGCCGACCGAAAAAAGCCTGGCAGCCAACGACAGGCTTCAGGAAGCGTGGGCCGGCCTCTCCAGACGTTACGGCGAACTGCTCGGGGAGGAAACCGCCCGAAAGCTGACCCAGGACATTTACGAAGCGGCGGTAAAACTGGAGGAGAACGCAACGGTGAACGCCGGATGACCGGCTGCTGGCTGCGTGTACACAGGGACAGTCGCCTCCGCAAACGCGCTGCGCGCCCCCAAAAGAGAAAAGCCTCCCTTCCGTCAAGCGGAACGAGAGGCTTTTCAAATCCTCGGTTAAATCCTACCAAACACCGCCGGCACGCAACCGGCACGGGCTAATCTCTTTCTTCCCGAGTAACTTCACACAATCGAAGTTATCAAAACCCAACACCTAAAAGATTAGTAGTGTTTGATAAAATTTGATTGGGACTAGACATGTGTACCTCCTTTCTTTTGAGTGGAACATAAGCAGCCGGTTTTTACAGCGATATTAATGCGCACAACGCTATCCGGTAAAGTGACTCAGGTGCCGGTGACACTCGCCACCACTTCTATAACGAAATTCGGGCAGGATAGTTCATCAGTATACCGAAAGAAATGCGACGATTTTTGGGATGCCGGGTCATGCAATGGCTGCGTCGGGCATTCCGCTTCTGCCAGAAGGAATACGAGCCCCGAAAACCTGAAAAACCGGCTGCCGGGAATCGCAGGTAGTCAGGCAATTGCCCGAAACCAACTGAACTATCCGGGGATGAAATTGCATAATTCAATCAGAATTCCCAACTTGTCGTCATGACAACAACCCAAACACCCCGCCGCCTGTTCGACTGCCTTGCCTACCAGCTTACCAACTCCCCCCTGGACGACATGCTGTGCATCAAGGAAGACGGCCAATGGAAAAAATACAGCACCCAGCACGTTACCCGGCTCGTCGACCAGCTCAGCGCCGGATTGCTCAAGATGGGCATCTCGCAGGGAGACCGTACTCCCGAAGGACGCGACAAGATTGCCATCATCAGCGAAAACCGGCCCGAATGGCTGATGGTCGACCTGGCCGTGCAGCAGATCGGGGCGGTTTCGGTGCCGATGTACCCGACCATCAGCGCCAACGAACTGAAATTCCTGTTCCAGGACGCGGCCATAAAGATCGCATTCGTGGGTGACGAGGACCTGTACACCAAGGTAAGCAGCATCCGTGCCGAACTGCCTGATTTGCAGCACGTGTTTACGTTTGATACCCTTGACGGGGTGCGCCACTGGACGGAGGCCCTGGCCGACGCGGCGTCTGTCGAAACGCAGCTCAACACCCTGCGCGACAGCATCCAGGAAACCGACCTGGCAACGATCCTGTACACCTCGGGTACTACCGGTACGCCCAAAGGGGTGATGCTTTCGCACAAAAACATTCTCAGCGATGTGGCCGGCAGCATCAAGCTGCTCAACGAGGTGGGCATCAGCGGCAAGCGGGCGTTGAGCTTCCTGCCGCTGAACCACGCCTTCGAACGCACGGCCGCCTACTGTTATTTCTGCTGTGGCACGTCCATCTACTACGCCGAAAACATGGATGCCATCGGGGCCAACCTGCAGGAAGTGAAGCCCGCCGTGTTCATGACGGTGCCGCGCCTGCTCGAAAAAGTATACGAACGCATCATGGCCAAAGGCCGGGCACTGACGGGCCTCAAGCGCCGCCTGTTTTTCTGGGCCCTGAAGCTGGGTGAGAAATACGACCTCCACAAACCACTTCCGCTGGGGTACCGCATCCAGCTGGACCTGGCCAACCGGCTCATTTTCAACAAATGGCGCGAAGCACTGGGTGGCGAGGTGCGGGCCATCATTACCGGGGCGGCGGCCTGCCAGGTCAAGCTGCTGCGGATATTCGGGGCCGCGCGCATCATCATCATGGAAGGCTACGGCCTCACCGAAACCGCTCCGGTCATCAGCGGCAACCGGTTTGCCGAATCGGGCCGGATGTTTGGCACGGTAGGCCCGGTGCTGGACGGCGCGGAGGTGAAGTTCGGCGAAGACGGCGAGATCCTCTGCAAGGGCCCGATGGTGATGATGGGCTACTACAAACGCCCCGACCTGACGGCCAGCGTAATGAGCGGCGAGTGGTTCCATACCGGCGACATCGGCACGCTGGTGGAGGGCAAGTTCCTGAAGATCACCGACCGCAAGAAAGAAATCTTCAAGACCAGCGGCGGCAAGTACGTGGCCCCGCAACCGATCGAGAACCAGATGGTCGAAAGCCGCTGGATCGAACAGATCATGGTGGTGGGCGAATCGGAAAAGTTTGTGGGGGCGTTGATCGTACCGGCGTTCAAAGTCATCAAGGAATGGTACGAGAAACAGGGCAAAACGTATCCGGGCAACGAACAGGCCATCCGCGAAGCCGAGGTCCGGTCGCTGATAAACGAAGCGATTGAGAAATACAACCCGAACTTCAACCATGTCGAGCAGATCAAACGGTTCGAACTGGTGCCGAACGAATGGACCCTGCCCGGCGGCGAACTCACACCAACAATGAAGCTCAAACGCAAGGTCATTCTGGAAAAATACAAACACCTGGTGGCAAACATCTACGCAGGCTCGTGACGGGCCGGTATTGCCGCATGGGAAAATGCGATTCCTGACAGATCGTTTCTCCGCCCTGGTCTGTGGCACAGACCGGAAAGGTGGCTGGTCTGACGCCCACACAGATCAGGGTATTAGGAATTGACCTGCCCCTCGCCAGGCAAAGGGGCCAACCCGCTCTTTTTCTGGCTCGTGCCACACACATCGCCTTGAAAACAATTAATTTATAACGCGCAACTTGAATTAGTGAACCCAAACCAACCTTTGCTGCCATGTATTCTACCCGATCCTGCCTGTTCCTTTTGTTTTACGGACTGTTGTGTCTGTCTGCCCAGGCACAGAAAAAGACTGCTGCCGCTTCCAGGGAAGAATGGATTTCGTTGTTCAACGGCAAAGACTTGAAAGGCTGGGACATCAAGATCACGGGTTACGATGTGAATGTCAACCACGGCAATACCTTCCGTGTCGAAAACGGCCTGATGCGCGTGGTGTATGACCAGTACTCGAAATTCACCAACGAGTTCGGGCATATCTACTACCAGAAGCCGTACTCGCATTACAAACTGCGGGTGGAATACCGCTTTGTAGGCATACAGATACAAGGCGGCCCCTCGTGGGATGTGCGCAACAGCGGGGTGATGGTCCATTCGCAGTCGGCCAAGAGCCTGGCCAAAGACCAGGAGTTTCCGGTGTCACTGGAAATGCAGTTCCTGGGCGGCCTGGGCGACGGGCCACGTACCACGGGCAATTTGTGTACGCCGGGCACGTATGTGGAAATGGCCGATACCATCACCATGGCGCATTGCATCAATTCCAGTTCCCGGACCTACGACGGCGACCAGTGGGTCATGGCCGAAATGGAAGTGTACGGCGACTCGCTGATCCGGCATTCCATCAATGGGCAGGTGGTGCTGACCTACACGCATCCGAAGATTGGCGAGAAGGGCGATGACATCAAACGGTATATTTCGGATGAGTGGGCGAAGAAACAAGGCACGCTGCTGGGTGAAGGCTACATTGCCCTGCAAGCCGAAAGTGCGCCGATTGATTTCCGCAAGGTGGAATTGCTGAACCTCAAAGGCTGTATGAATCCGAAATGCCCGCATTACAAATCGTATTTCGTGGTGCCGGATAAATGCACCTGCAAGCCTTGACTTCACTCCCTATGGGGAAGTAATTTGGAATGCTAACTGTCGAATGCTGAATGGTGAACTTTGACAGTTAGCATTTGCACTGTTTTAACGTGCGTCAAGGATGGGTTTTACTCTTTGTAACCTTTGTTACTTTTTTGTAATGATTTAGAGTCCAGAACTTCACTCTTCCTCTTATCTTGTTGCTTTTTTTGCAATGTTTGTTTTTAGTCCAGAACAGTTCTCTTCCTCACTGCTCCTTCTTTTTGCTTGATCAGGACAAAAACGAGAGTTTTTGGGCCAGCCAAGAGGGTAGGAAGCAAAAAATCAAGACCCAAAAATGCTTCCCCGCTCAGGCTAACGCGCACCTCGCTTTTGGGTCGGGCTCACGCTCTTTTACTGGCTCGTGCTTCGCACATTGCCCCACTGCGATTACCAATCGGAGCTACAAAGAGAGCTTTGTTCACTTTAATCGCGAGCGGTTGGGAAGGTGCGCGGGCCTCTTGCGCCAGCGAGGTTGGCGTTGGCCCTGCGGGCAGAAGCATTGGCGCAAGTGCCCTTTTTTGGTTACTTTTTTGGGCAAGCAAAAAAGTGACACAGCGAATGGGAAGAGAAATGTTTTGGACTATAAACCTTCTTGATACAAACAAGCAAAAAGTAACTGGGCGGTAGGAAGAGATATGGTTTGGACTAAAAACCGACGCGGATAGCACGCAACTTGAATTGGGCAAGCACATGCGTTTGGCGGAGTTTTGGCTCATAAAAACCTACTATTTTTCCGACTCCTCCTCTTCCTCATTCAGCCAGCGCAGCTGCACTTGCAGGATCTGGTTCTGCTTCATTTGCAGCACCGTCAGTTCGTAGTTGTCGATGAGCACCTTTTCGTCTGCTTCCGGCAGGCGTTCCAGTTCCGAAATCAGCAAACCACCAATGCTTTCGTATTCCTTGCTTTCGGGCAGCGGCTCGGGTAGGTATTGGTTCACATCGCTCACCGAGGTGTTTCCCGCCACAGTATAAGTGTTTTCGCTGCTCTTTTCCACGATCGGCGTCTCCGTATCGTATTCGTCCTGGATCTCCCCTACCAGCTCTTCGACAATGTCTTCCATGGAAATGATACCGTTTGTGCCGCCGTACTCGTTCAATACCACCACCAGGTGCACATGCTGGCGTTGCAAATCGCCGAGCAGATCGCCCACCTTCTTGGATTCAGGCACGAACACCGCCGGTCGCAGCAGGGTTTTAATGCTTACGTTCGGATCTTTGCGCATGGCGATCAACAAATCCTTGATGTACAGCACGCCGATGATATTGTCAACCGTATCCCGGTAAATGGGGATACGTGAATAGCCCTCTTCGATGATTTTTTCGATCTCTTCCGGTGTAGCATCTTCTTCCAGAGCCACAATCTGCGTACGGGGCACCATGATCTGCCGGGCGGTGCGTTCGGAGAAATCAAACGCGTTGCGGATGATCTCATAGTTCACCTTTTCGACCATTCCGGTCTCGGTACCCTGCTCGACCAGGTACAGCAGCTCTTCCGGACTGTGCACTTCCTGCTCGGCGGCAGGCTCGATTCCCATCAGCCGCAGGATGAAGTTGGCAAAGCCGTTCAACAACCAGATGATCGGGCGGAACACCAGGAAAAAGACGTGCAACGGATAGGCCAGCGCCAGTGTGGTGGGCTCGGAACGCTGGATGGCCAGCGACTTGGGGGCCAGCTCGCCAAACACGATGTGCAAAATGGTAATGATGGCAAATGAAATGGGCAAGGCAATGTTGTGCGCCAGGTCGGGGCGGATTTCCAGCTGCAACAGATCAAACAAATTCAGGATGATGCGGGCCACGACACTCTCCCCCACCCAACCCAGTCCCAGGCTGGCCAGTGTGATCCCCAGCTGGGTGGCCGACAGGTAAGAGTCCATCTTGCCGATGATCTTTTTTGCCATCAGCGCCGTGCTGCTGCCCGACTCGGCCAACACTTCGATGCGTGACGAACGAACCTTGACAATTGCAAATTCGGCCGCCACAAAAAATCCGTTCAACAATACAAGTAAAAGTGTAATGATTATGTCAAGAAGCACAATATCAGTAAATTAGGTATAACATATGCATGTAAAAAGGCCATGCCTGCAAAAACGCAACCGTTTGCGGCGCACAGTCTTCCCATGGCTACCAATCTATAAAAGTAGTTGTAGTTTGACAATTTACAGCAAACGGGGATGGATTTAATTTACACGCCGGTACCGGTGGAAAACAGGTTTGGAGGTAATTGATGTAACATTGCGCCAAAGGTAACCCGGTATGCGGTAGGGTTCCGGGCCGCCAAAGCCGCCGTTCCGGCGGACAAAATTTCACTTTTTTACAAAAGACTGCGTGCAACTGTTATCTTTGAAAACGAGAGCGTTGCCAGGAACATACGGGCTGGCTTTGCCCTTGACAGGCGGGAGCAGAGGTGGGGAACACCCGTGTATCAATGTGCTATGAACAAACATATCAAACAACTGTGGCTGTGCGGCACGGGACTATGGCTGTTTGCCCAGTGCTCGCCGACTGAAAAGCCGGCCCACAAAATCGCCATCCGGAAGTATACCCAGGCCGCGGTCCGCTTCGACACGCTGGCGTACCGTGAGAAAGTGTACGTGCCCACGTACTCCGAGATTTACGCCAGTGCCGAGGACCAGTATTTTCCGTTGCTCACATCGCTGAGCGTACGCAATACCAGCCTTACCCAACCGCTGTACGTACAGACCGTGGACTATTACGACACGGAAGGCAAACGCCTGAAATCCTACCTGGCGCAGCCCATTGTGCTGCAACCGTTGCAGTCGGTCGAGTTTCCGGCCACGCAGAAAGACCAGGGCGGCGCGGGAGCCAACTTCATCGTGGACTGGGGCAGCTCCCGTTCCGATGCGAAACCCGTCATTCAGGCCGTCATGATCGGAACCGCGTACCAGCAGGGCATCTCATTCCTGACCGAAGGCCGGACTCTCGAAAGCTCGGCCCGGTGACGAATCCCTCGGGCCAGGAGGCCCGCGTCAGGTACGTTCGACAATCATCCACTTCAAAAAATAATCCATGAAAACCGAAAAGGAAAAAATGCTGGACGGCGAGTTGTACAACCCGCTGGATCCGGTGCTGGTGGCCGAACGGCTGCGCACCCGGTTGCTGATCAAGGAATTGAACGACAGCCGGGAAGATGCGGTGGAAGAACGCACCCGGATTTTGAACGAACTGATCCCCAATGCCGGGCCGGACCTTTGGTTGCAGCCGCCGTTTTACTGCGACTATGGCAGTTACATGATCGTGGGCGAGAAGGTGTTTTTCAATTTCAACTGCGTGGTGCTGGATGTGACATACGTCAGGATCGGCAGCCGGACCATGTTCGGCCCCAACGTGCAGATCTACACCGCCACCCATCCGGTCAATCACATCGAACGGTCGTCGGGGGTGGAATATGCCAAGCCCATCACCATCGGCGAAGACGTGTGGGTGGGCGGCAGTGCGGTGATCTGTCCTGGCGTGACCATCGGCGACCGGGTGGTGATCGGGGCGGGCAGCGTGGTCACCAAAGACATACCGTCGGATGTGTTTGCGGCGGGCAATCCGTGCAAGGTGATCCGTTCGCTGGTTTGAAATTGCACCCCGGCAAGATCCGGGATGCGGATTTCAGGCGCAAAAATTGTAATTTACCCGGCAGTGCCCCGTATGGGTACTGCCGGGTTTTTCCTTTGTGCCATCCGCCATTTTTCCGGAAAGGCCTGTCGATTGTTATTAGCCTCATTAAAAACGTTTGAAAACCAGCCATTTACATGAAAGAACAGAGTGTACGCATTACCAAGGATGTCATATTGATTGTATTGGGCATCCTGTCGGCAGGCATGGGCCTGAAAGGATTCCTGACCTCCAGCCGGTTCATTGACGGCGGGGTGACGGGGGTTTCCATGCTGCTTTCGGAAGTGATGGGAATTCCGCTGGCCATTCTGATCCTGCTCTTCAACATTCCCTTCATCATTCTGGGCTACCGGCAGATCGGCAAATGGTTTGCGTTCAAGAGCGTGCTGGCCATCGCCGGCCTGTCGCTGTGCCTGGCGTTTGTCAAGTACCCGGACGTCACGCCCGACCTGCTGCTGACGGCGGTCTTTGGCGGCTTCTTCATCGGGGCTGGCATCGGCCTGGCCATGCGCGGAGGTGCCGTGCTGGACGGCACCGAAATCGCGGCGCTGCTGATCAGCCGCAAGACGGCCATGTTCCGGGTCGGCGACATCATCCTGGTCATGAACGTGGTCATCTTTTCGGCGGCGGCGTTTTTGCTCAACGTCGAGATCGCGCTGTATTCCATCCTCACGTATTTCGCGGCTTCCAAGACACTGGATTTCATCCTGCACGGCATTGAGGAATACACCGCAGTGATCATCATTTCGGACAAAAGCGAGGAGATCCGTGCCAAGATCGTCAACGACCTTCGCCGGGGAGTCACCATACTCAAAGGCAAAAAAGGCCTGTCGGGCGTTGACCAGGACATCCTGATGTGCGTGGTAACGCGGCTGGAAATGGGCCGCATCAAACGGTGCGTGCAGGAAATCGACAAGGATGCCTTCATTATCATCGACGCTCTGTCGGATGCCGAGGGCGGGCTGGTGAAGAAGCCCAAGCTCCATTGATCCCGTATCTTTGCGTCATCCGGCCGACGGACAATAGTATCCATCCAAAATCCAAAACCTGCCGGTCCGGTCACGCATGCTTTTTTTACTGCTTCGTCCACACACGTAAGCAGCCATGTCCCTGAAAAAAACACTTTCCGTATTCGACCGGATCGGCATGCCGGTTTTGGCCGGTGCCGCAGCCGTCCTGTTCTGGATGGAGACCCGTCATGCCCTGCGCAAACGCCGGGCCTCCCGTACCCAGCGGCTGCTGACCAATGCCGGCATCGCTTCGGTTGCGGCTGTCGGGTTGCGCTGGGCCTTGCTGCCGGCCATGGTGGCGGCCGCCCGTGCGGCCCAAACCCGTACCGACGCCCTGTTACCCCGCTGGGGCCTGCCTGCCGGGCCCACCTGGCTCCTTTCCTTCCTGCTGCTCGATTACGGCAATTACGGGTGGCATTGCCTGTTGCACCGGTTCCCGTGGCTCTGGCGGTTTCATCAGGTGCACCACAGCGACCTGGACCTGGATGTAGCCACCGCGTGGCGCTTTCACGTGGGCGAGATGCTTTTCAGCATTTTGTTCAGGGGAGGGGTGGTACGGCTGCTGGGGCCTCCGCCGCTGGCGGTTGTCGCCTACGAAATCGTGTACGAAGGGGCCACGGCTTTTCATCACAGCAACTGGAAGCTGCCCGCTACCCTCGAAAAACAACTGAACCGCCTGGTGGTCACCCCACGCATGCACGGCATCCACCATTCCATTGTACAGAGCGAAACCGACAGCAATTACTCCATCGTCTTTTCCTTCTGGGACCGCCTGCACCGGACCGACCGGCTGGAGGTGCCGCAGGAGGCGGTTACCATCGGTACGCCCGCATACCGCCAGCCCTCCGAACTTACGTTGTCCAGACTTTTCCGGATGCCCTTCGCCCCCATGCGGCCCTGGCGGCTCCCGGATGGCAGCGTTCCGGAGCGGCCGTCCGGTGCAAACCCATCACAACCCAACCCTTAGTCAACCAAGCCCGCGTGCCACCCGGGTCAGGCGTATGCCTCCGGCAGCTTTTTCGCCAGCCCGTACTACCGGCACTGCAAATAAAAATCAGGAATAATCCATGGGTTGTCACCTATGCAAAATCAAATGTAATTGGCTACGAATCAAACCCCTGTACATTCAGCGTCATCAATTCCGGAAAAGTGCGGATCATTGTCTACACTTTTACTACCGGCAAGTAGCCTGATGGTCTGACACCTACCTGTTGCACGCGTTACATTTACGGATGTTGCCTTTCCCGACAATCGCCACCCGTTTGGTTGGGCATGATTTTCTCCTTACCGTAACAGGGTTGGCTGACGATGGAAATGAAACTGAGCGACTGACTTGGAATCCACCATTGGCCATCGGTAAAACATCCGACAAGCCCTGATATTTTTTCTAAAAAACAGGACTGCAAAGGCAATGGCATGAACCAACCCAGAAAAGCCTCTCGCCAAAAATACACTCTCACTAACCGTACAAACCTGCCATACCACATGAAAAGCGACTGGGCTGCGTGTAAACATATCTTAGTGATTGATTCCGGTAGCATGAGCAACCTGCTTCTATCACAACCTGCCATGCGGGCCCTGAAGGAGACCTTTGACTGTACCCTTACCGTCCTTACTTCATCCGCGGCGTCCGGACTGGCAGAACTGATGCCGGAAATAGATCATGTGCTGACGTACAATCTGCCGTGGGTTGAACACGAACATGCCGAAGAGGAAGGACTTTTTTCAGAAATTGTAGAAAAGCTGAAAACCCATTCATTCGATGCGGCGGTAATCTTTACCGTCTTAAGCCAGAATCCGTTGCCGGCAGCCCTGCTGACCTACCTGGCGCAGATACCCCAGCGCCTGGCTTATTGTCGTGAAAATCCATACCATCTGCTCACCAACTGGGTTCCGGAAAAAGAGCCGTATTCATTTGTCAGGCATCCGGTCAAGCTCAACCTGGACTTGGTGGCCACCATTGGTGCCGTCACCATTGACGATCGGCTGTCGTTGTCGAAATCCGATCACGCGTGGCGCCGCGCCCAGGGCAAACTGATCGGAGCCGGCCTCAATCCCGACCGGCCGTGGCTGATCATGCATGCGGGAGTTGGCGAGCCCGGCCGGCAATTCCCACCTTTGCGCTGGATTGAAACCGGACGGCAAATGGTGACACAACTGGGATACCAGGTGCTGCTTACCGGTAACCAAGCAGAACGAAAATGGATTGACTCTCTGGCCAACCACATAGGGCCGCAGGCATTTTCGCTGGCCGGATCACTTACACTGGAAGAATTTATTGCAGTGATTCAGCAGGCTGCGGTAGTGGTTTCGGTCAATACGGCAAGCATCCATCTGGCGGCGGCAGTAGGTACACCTCTGGTCGTATTGTATGCCCAACCCAGCCTGCAACATACGCCTTGGAAGGTACCCCATAAGATACGGCCATTTGAAGTACCCGAAAATCTGCGCAGTAAAAATGAGATTCTGATGTACGTATACCAACTGATGTATACGGGTGCCATTCCCATGCCGGCACCTCACGAAATCGTACAGGATGTGGAGGAGCTGCTGCAATTACCCGTTGGCGAACCCGTTCGCAAAGCGCGGGAAGTTGTTCCCGGACCGGCATTGGAAGAAACGCTTTTTTATGAAAAATCGTACCGGACGGGGTTTTGAGCGTTTGATGGATGGTATTGCAATTGATTTTCGGATTGGTCCGCAATACCAAAGAACAAGGAGCCTGCCTGTCAGCAGGCATTGCCTTTCGGAAAGCCCGTACAGAAGAGTGACTGGTGTTACCCGGTGAACCTGCCATGGACCGGAAACTGAAAACCAGGACATGACTCAGATTGGTTCGACCGGAAGCCGGGTTTGGCAAACCTGTATGTTCTTCTTAAAAGAACAAAACCCGGTAGCGCCAGGCGCCATAAAGTGTCCAGTAGACCGAAAGAAAAGGGATCAGCGCGGAAGTGACCAGCATTTCCGTCACATGGCGGAACGACTTGGAAGTGCCCGACAAACGCTTCCAGGCAAACCAGCCCGTGCAACCGAGCCACCCGACCAGCGAAACACTAGTCAGGCCGGCGCTGGCAGTGAGCAACCCCACAAGTATGCCCAGGAAGCACAGCAGGATCAGGTAATAGTGCCACACCGGCGCCGAACGGATCTTCTTGCGGTACAGTTCGGGAAACTTCTTGTAAAGCAACGCGTTGAACATGCTTTTGCGTTGTTCTTTCAGGCTCTCACCCCAAGGAGCCTGCCTCACCGGTTGCAGAACCAGCGCCTGGGGCAAATTTTTAATGGGAATGCGTTTTTCCAGCAATTTGAATTCCAGGTCACTGTCTTCGCCCCAGGCCGTAGCAAACCGTTCGTCAAATCCCCCGGTTTTTGCCAACGCAATGCGTGTACAGGCACAATTGGCGGCAATGAAAGTAACCGTTTCCATGCCGGCAATGTTTCGCTCATAGTCCGTTGGTATTTCCGAAACCGGCACGAGTACTTTTCCCGAATAGGCGATTTCCGGTTCGTTCTGGTAGGCATTCCACAAGCTGGTCAGCCAGCGGGGTACCGGCAAGCAATCATCATGGGTGAAGGCAATGAGGGTTCCGCTGGCTTGCTGCCAGCCCAGGTTTCGGGCGGCGGCCGGGCCTTTTCTGTACGACAACGGTAACAGCCGGAGCTCAAAGGCAGCAATGGACTGCCATTCAGCCACTACAGCGGCCGTGGCTTGGTCCGGGCCGTCACTGACTATGATCACTTCGAAAGCCTCGCTGGCAAATGTCTGCTGCGAGAGTGCTTCGAGGCACCCGCGAAGCAGTGCCGGCCGGTCATATGTGGGAATCACGACAGAGATCTTTTTCTGCATAAGTAGTGTATTCAGCGTAAACAAATGGTATCCTTGAAAAAGCCAAAATCCCCGTATCTTTTGCAACCAAGGCAGCAGACGCAGGAATTATCCATGCATCACAGGGCAGGCAGAAAAGTAGTCAGATAAATTGCACAGGCAGGTTTTCTTTCCGTAGCCAGGTCTGCCGTCCCATCCGGCAACGATAAACCAATCCCAATGGCACACTCAGGTTCAAACGTTACTGGTCTGGCAAATCTGTAAAAAAAGTATACCCCGAATTTCCCCAATTCCGAATTCTGCTTCATTGGTTTACGCTCTTTCGTTTCAGGATATGGTAGGATTGACAGAATAAGTTGAACATGTCTCTGATTTGGGGTTTCCAATGGCAAATGGGCATGGTTTTTTACCATACACAAGCAAACGACTTTTACTTAGCAAAAACCACAGGCGCGTTTCCCGGCAAATGGAAAATACAGAATCCACGAAGGATTTTTCAGGAGAACATTTTATCTACTTACAACCCTCAACGTATTGACAATTATGAAAAATGATCAACACTCGGCTTTGCGCGAGCTGTTCCTGGAACAGTTGCAGGACATTTACGATGCCGAAACACAACTGGTGGACGCCTTGCCCATGATGGCCAGTGCCGCCACGTCGCGGGAATTGAGAAGTGCCTTCGAAGAGCACCTGGATGTGACCTACATTCACATCGAGCGGCTGGAGCAGATTTTTGAACTGATGGGCGAACGCACCGATAGCAAGACCTGCCAGGCCATGGAAGGGCTGCTTGAAGAAGGCGAGGACATGATCGATTACACGGAGGAAGGCACCATGGTGCGCGACTGCGGACTGATCATCGCATCCCAGAAAATCGAGCATTACGAAATTGCCGCGTATGGCTCCATGCGTTCACTGGCCGAAATCCTGGAACTTGACGCAGTGTCCGACCTGTTGCAGGTTACCCTGGACGAAGAAAAGGAAGCGGACGAAAAACTGACCGAACTGGCCGTTGGATACATCAACGAAGAAGCGGAAGACGAAGAGTAAGGGCAAGGTATTTTCAGCGACATCCGGTTGTTACTGACTGTGAGGTATGCTGAAGCCAGGTGTCGGTCACAAAACCGGCACTTTTTTTATGCATTTCCCCTGGTGAGGGTTTTGTGTTCAAAAAAGATACTATTTTTCACATGCCCGCAATCCGAACCCTGATGCAAAAGACGTACCTTTAACAACCGGCAATGCATGAAGAGAGAAAATTTTTCCACACTTGCCTTGCGCGCCGAAACCGCGTACCAACCCAGCAAACGAACCAACGACCTGTAACTGTCTTATCTCTGTAACTGTCTTATCTATCGATTACTTCCCTTAGCTTTGATTTATGTTGAATGAACGCTCCAGCGGAATCTTACTTCCGATCACTTCACTACCTTCGCGGCATGGCATTGGTGATTTTGGCGAACATGCCTATCGCTTTGCCGATTTTTTGGAACGCACCCGCCAGAAGTTCTGGCAGATCCTGCCCCTTACCCCTGTCGAGCAAGGTCTGGGCAACTCTCCGTATAGCAGTATCTCGGCCTTTGCCGGCAACACCTTGCTGATCAGCCTGGACAAACTCAGCCAGCAGGGCTTGCTGAACCTGGTGGATATCGAGACTCCGCCCGAGTTTCCCGACAACCGTATCGACTATCCGGCGGTGCGGGCCTACAAGGATCCTTTGCTGACCCAGGCTTTTGAAAATTTCCACAAAATCAACGATGAGAACGCCCGGCATGCCTTCGAATCATTTTGCGCACAGGAAGCTTTCTGGCTGGAGGATTACGCCTTGTTCAAATGCCTGCGCGAAAAACACAACGAATATGCCTGGATCGACTGGGAACCGGAGCTGGTGAACCGGGAACCGGCCGCCCTGGCCCAAGCCCGGGAAAAGCTGCAGGCAGCGATTGAACGCGAGAAGTTTGTCCAGTACCTTTTCTACCAGCAATGGTTTGAGCTGAAAGAGTACTGCAACAAAAAAGGGGTGTACATGTTCGGCGACCTGCCCATCTATGTCAATTACGACAGCGTGGACGTTTGGGTAAATTCCCCCATTTTCAAGCTTAACGAGCACAAAGCCCCATACGTCGTGGCAGGAACGCCGCCCGATCGGTTCAGTACCACCGGGCAGCTGTGGGGCAATCCGGTTTACAACTGGGATGCCTTGCGTGACCAGAACTTTGAATGGTGGCTCAGCCGCATCGGGCAAACCCTGAAACTGTTCGACCTGGTCCGGCTGGACCATTTCCTGGGTTTTATCAACTATTACGAAATCCCGGCGGGTGAAGCGACAGCCGAAAACGGATACTGGCTGCACGCCCCGGCAGAGGAGTTCTTTTCGGCGCTGACCACCCGCTTTCCCGAGCCGCCCATTGTGGTGGAAGATCTGGGTACCATCTCGCCGGATGTGGTCGCCTTTGTGCACAAGCATCACTTGCCGGGCATGAAAGTGCTACAGTTTGCATTTGCCGGGGACGAGGAGATGAACCCGCACCTGCCCCACAACCATAACAACTGGAGCGTGGTTTACACCAGCCTGCACGATACCAACACTACCCGTGGCTGGTGGCAAACCGAAGCGTCGGAGCACGAAAAATACCGCTTTGCCACCTACGCCAAACAGGACCTGTCTGCTGAGAATGTAGCCGATGCCGCCGTGCGAATGGCAATGCAATCACGCGCCAATGTGGTGATCATTCCTCTTCAGGATGTCCTGAACCTAGACGAACGTTCGCGGATCAATGTACCGGGCACCAGCCAGGGCAACTGGGAATGGCAGCTTACCGAGGCCTGGGAATGGCCCGAAGGCGAACAGCGGCTGAAAGCACTGGTCGAGGAAACGCAACGGTACCAGTAGGCGTTTTTCCGGAAAAAATGAAACCGCGCTTTCATTCGGGCAACGAGTCCATTTGTCTTCTTTGTCCCGGCCAGAAAAAGCCTGCGCATAATTTTAATCGCATTTTAATCTCATCTTCATCCTGTTTTAATACAATTCAGGTATTTTTGCTTCCGTCACTGGTTTATGACTAGTGTCATTCCATTTTATACCGAGGCTAAGTACCTAAAAAGTCTGTTCTGCTTGGAGCAGACTTTTTTTATTTTCCCCGGTCGAATGCGAAGATGGCGGCATCCGGCGTCTTTTTCCCCAGGTACAGGTCCCGGATGATCTCGGCGGCTATCTGGCTGAAGGTGATGCCGTTGCCACCGAAGCCCAAGGCAAAGTAGGTCAAGGGCCGTTCGGCGCTTTCGCCAATGTACGGCAACCCGTCGCTGGTGCCGGTAAAGGTGCCTGCCCACTGGTAGTCGATTGAGAAAGACAGGTGCGGGAACTTGGACTCAAACGCCTTCTTGAGCTGCTGGCTTTTTTTGGGGATCATCTTGTCCCGTCTTTCGGGATTGTAGAAAGGCACATCTTTTCCACCTACCAGTATTCGGTTGTCGGCAATGGTACGCATGTACAGGTAGGGGCGGGCAGTTTCCCAGATGAGGCAGTTTTCGTACCACAGTTGCGACTGGGCCAGCGGTTCGCTTACCGTGGCAAACGTCGAATTAAGAATCTCGACCTGTTGTTTCAGGTACCGTTGCGATTCGTACCCGGCAGCAATCACCAGCCGTTTGGCATGGATCGTGCAGCCGTCAGCAGTGGTCAGAGTCACACGGTTGTGGCCGTAGGCAATATCGTTGACGGTTGTACGGTCGTAGACATTTCCACCCATTTTCAGGATGTCCTGCAGCACGGCGTGCATCAGCCGGTACGCGTCGGTTTCCGCCCCCTGCGCGGAAAGCAGCCCGGCCGGCGCGTCGAAACCGAATTTTTCCCGTATTTCGCCTGACTCCAGCCACGAGAGCGCGATGCCGTGTTGTTTGCGGAGTTCGTACTCCTGCCGCAACGCGGAGACATCCTTCCTGGCAGACGCATAATAGAAGCTTTTCCGCATCCGGAAATTTTTTCCCTCCCCGACGTGGCTGGCCAGGGCTTCCAGCTTTTCGATGGATTCGAGGCACAGCCGGTAACTGCGTACGGCATGTGTTTCGCCCACCAGCGGGATAAGCTCCCGCAAGGGAGTGTCGATTTCGTACTGCAGCAAGGCGGTACTGGCACAGGTGCTTCCCGTACCCACATGCCGGCGGTCAAGCAGGGTGACCTCAATACCGGCTTGCGACAGGCAATGGCCTACCAGGGCACCGGTAATGCCGGCACCCAGGATGGCTACTTCGGTTCGAATGTCCTGCTTGAGCGAGGGATAGGAATGAACAAATCCATTTTTGAGGAGCCAGAAAGGCGATTCGCTGCGTAAATCCATAGAAAACGATCGGGTATACTTCTTGTGTACTCTGCCGCAGGCCGGATTTCCCGGACAGGCAAACCGTATCTTCCTCAGGCAAAAAGCTGACTGTGCCGGATACATTTCATCTAAACTTCGTTGCCGGGAGTTATGTTTTACAAAATTGTATATTCTTATGCTGGTGAGTTCTACTGAACACGGTTGGAAAATCATTTATCAACGGGCCCATGGCCTACTTGCCGCCCAGCTTGCGTGGCATTGGAAGCAAAGCGAACATACCCCCTACTGGCCCCATACGCTGGTGGCCATTGCCGAACACGACGACGGGCTGGCCGAGTCGTCGATTGCAGAAAACCTGACCGAAGCCGGCGCGCCGAAACATTTCCAGCTGCTGGAATACAGTGAGGAGCAGTACCGGAATGTCATGGAAATTGCAGCTTCCAAAAGCCGTTGGAATGCCTTGCTCACCTCGATGCACCTCACCTTCCTGTATGCCTCCAAACGCAGCGAAAGCAAAACCCTGGCCCGGTTCATGGACGAGCAGGCCGTTTTCCAGAAACAACTGCGCAAGGAACTCGCGGTCAGCAGCGCTGTGGCCGAAAGCAGCTACCGCCTGGTGGAATGGTGCGATGCCCTGTCACTGCTCTTGTGCATGGAAAAAGTACAGCCTGAGCAACGCCGCATGGAAATCAGCCGCGGGCCCGATGGCACGATCCACCAGCTCTGGCAAGACGCCAGGGGCAAGCTCCGGGTGGAGCCCTGGCCTTTTGAGGTGACTGAGTTTGCGGTTCAGGTGGAATATCGCCAGGCGAATCAGCTTTCGTTTGCCTCGGCACAGGAGTTTGCCGAAGCGATGAAAAAAGCCAAGGTGGAGGTCGAATCCTGGATTTTCTGCCAGTGATCCACCGTATTCTCCTATAGTCAAATCTCCAAACCCCAGCAGTGGTACACCTTCACGGATAGGTATTTCGCACTTTTGTGAATAACTTTGACCAGCCATTGCCTCTGCCTGGCAATGGCTTTTGACAAACCGAGCCACTGTCCACGGGCCGGATCATGCTCGTCTGACCGGTGTCCGGCATTTTTGGGGTGGCTCTTAACCCCGGAATACATGAATGCCTATTGGTTGCTTCTGGTTTTGGGACTTTGTGTCCTGCTTTCGTACTTGTACAGTTTTGTGAGCCGGGCAACGCGTATCCCGTCTGTGTTGCTCTTGCTGCTTACCGGCATGAGCATCCGCTGGTTTTTTGGCGCCAACCTCATCCGTGCCGGCTTTGTCAGCCAGGTGGTGGAATTGCTCGGGATTGTTGGCCTGATTGTCATCGTGCTGGAGGCGGCACTGGACCTGAAAGTATCACGGCACAAGCTGACCGTGGTACGCAACTCATTCCTGGCCGCTGCCCTGGTATTCTTCCTGTCGGTTTTGGGAATCACGGCCGTACTTCAGTTCTGGCTGGAGCGGTCCTTGCTTAAGTGTATCATTTATGCCATTCCGCTGTCGATCATCAGCAGCGCCATCGTGATACCGAGTATCGAACACCTGAGCGAGGCCAAAAAGGAGTTCATGATCTACGAAGCCTCTTTCTCGGATATTCTGGGCATACTGGTATTCAATTACCTCACAGCGGAGGCGGCCTTCTCTTTTTCTTCACTGGTACTCTTTGGATTCAGCATCGTATGGGCCGTAATCCTGTCCGTTGTCATTTCCCTTGCCTTGACCTACCTGCTGTCGCGCATCAAGTCGCACGTAAAGTTTGTCCCCATCCTCACAGTGTTGCTGATGCTCTATGCCACCGGCAAGCTGCTCCACCTGCCCGCGTTGCTCATCATCATGGTTTTCGGGCTGCTGCTCAACAACCGCGAACAACTGCCTGTCAGCCGGATACCCCGGATGCTGCACCATGCAAACCTGACCGACCTGCCTTACTTCAATGATCTGCTGAAGCAACTCAAATCCATCACCTACGAAATTTCATTCCTTGTCCGGACGTTCTTTTTCATCCTCTTTGGCTATTCCATTGATGCCAGCGTGCTGGCCCAGCAGGAGGTGATCATCGTCGGCAGTTGCATTACGGGTGTCCTGTTGCTGATGCGGTATTTTTACCTGCGGTACTTCCTCAAGGCCCATGTGTTGCCGGAGCTGTTCCTGATGCCCCGCGGACTGATTACCGTCCTGTTGTTTTACAGCATTCCGCAACGGTTGCAACTGGGTACGTTTAACAGCGGCATCCTGTTTTTCGTAATCCTGACCACCAGTATCCTGATGATGTTCGGCCTGTTGTTTTACAAAGCCGAGGCAGTCAATCTGTCTGACGGTGGCCATCCGCTCTGACCGGATACCCGCCCTTCGTCGGGCTGTCCCAACCCGGATGCAGGAGATCCCAACCTTTGGTAACTTGTCCCGTTTAAAACCGAACGTAAGTTTGGCGCCAGTGCCGCTGGATGGGATTGTTTCCTGGATAAATTTGCGCAAACCCGGTCGTTTATTACCTGCATCGGAAGTCCTTGCCGGGTTTTGGTACGGAAAAATATATTATTTTGCCGGGAAGTGTTCCAATAAACATTTGCAAGCGACGTTACATAAGTTGAGTTTCAGCATTTTACCTGTATGATCCCTTACCCCCGTAGTAGTACTATTCTTGTTTTTCTACTGGCTGTCCTTCTTTTCGAGGCCTGCAAAGTGAAGCGTTGCCCGCTGGACAACTGCCATATTCGCATGAAGCACAGGCATCCGTCGATGATGGGAGGCGGGAAAGGCGAAAGCGCGCCGCTGGTTTACGATGCCAACGCCGGTCCGGAAGCCAACCTGGGGCCTGTGTACCGGGGCATTCCCTGGTGGCAGTTTTACCGGGAAACCAAAGTGCAACCGGGTTCGAAAAATTACAAGACCGTGCGCACCCGTGACCCGAAAATCGGGCAAGGGTACAAATCGGGTTACAAATACAAGCACAAGGACAGCAAGCCCTGGAGTGAGCGGATGAAGAAATACAAAGAGAAGAAAATCGAAGACCAGGAGAAGGAAAACCGCAAAGGAGGAAAAGAAAGCGAAGGCGAAGAGATTGAAAACCAAGAAGATACCGGTGGCGATCCGGCCGAGGAAGTAAAACCTTCGGAAAAAACGGAACCGGCCGAGGACGCTGAAAACACGGAGGAGGAAGCTCCCAAAAAGCAGAAAAAAGAGAAAAAGCCCAAAGTAAAGAAAGAAAAGAAATCCAAGAAAAAAGCCGAGAAATCCGAGGAAAGTGAAGAGACGGAAGAGGAAGGTTTCTAAGGCAAAAACGGAATGCATTACCTGTATTGGCCCATTGAGGTTAGTGTCAACCCCTGCAAAGTTTTGCAGGGGTTTTTGCTTTTCAACTGATACTATTTTTCGGGTTCCCGGTACAGGAATTTGCCGATTTACGCAGGTACTCCGCCAGCCTGATTGCGGGTTTGCCTGGGAACTTTCGCCGTTGAAATTTTCCGTTTGCCACCTCCCCGACCAACTTGCCGGGTTTTGGATTTTTACCGCATACTATTTTGTGAGAATACCTCACATACGTTGGTAATCCCGCCATTTTTTCGTAAATTGCAGCACAAATTCACACGCTGTAGACATAATTATTTCATCAAGCCAAGCAACACGATATGAGTACAACCGGCGAGAATATTATCCCTATCAACATCGAAGACGAGATGCGTGGGGCGTACATTGACTACTCCATGTCAGTGATCATTTCCCGTGCCCTGCCCGATGCCCGTGACGGTATGAAACCCGTACACCGCCGGGTGCTGTTCGGGATGGTAGAGTTAGGGGTAAATTACAACAAAGCCTATAAGAAATCAGCCCGTATTGTCGGGGAAATTCTCGGTAAATACCACCCGCATGGTGATTCGTCGGTATACGACACAATGGTACGTATGGCACAAGACTGGTCATTACGCTACCCATTGGTGGATGGACAGGGGAACTTCGGTTCTGTTGACGGCGATTCGCCGGCAGCGATGCGTTACACGGAGGCCCGTCTGAAGCGGATTGCCGAGGAAATGCTGACGGACATCTACAAGGAGACGGTTGATTTCAAACCCAATTTTGACGATTCCCTGGAAGAGCCTTCCGTTCTGCCAGCCAAGATACCCAACCTGCTGGTCAACGGGTCGTCGGGCATTGCCGTGGGGATGGCAACCAACATGGCTCCCCACAACCTGACCGAAGTGTGCGACGGCATCATAGCCTATATCAAGAATCCGGAAATTGCCATTGCCGAGCTGATGGAGTTTGTCAAAGCTCCCGACTTCCCGACAGGTGGAACCATTTACGGATACCAGGGGGTCAAATCGGCACTGGAAACCGGCCGTGGCCGGATTGTAATACGTGCCAATGCAACATTCGAAACAAGCAAAACGGGCCGCGAAATGATCATTGTGACGGAAATTCCGTACATGGTCAACAAGGCCGACATGATCAAGAAAACGGCTGACCTGGTAAACGACAAGAAACTGGAAGGCATCTCGGATATCCGGGACGAGTCGGACCGGGACGGCATGCGTATCGTGTACGAACTCAAACGCGACGCAGTGCCGAATGTCGTTCTGAACAACCTGTACAAATACACGGCTTTGCAGTCGTCTTTCGGGGTTAACAACGTCGCGTTGGTCAAAGGCCGTCCGCTGACGCTGAACCTGAAAGACCTGATCAAGGTATACGTCGAGCACCGCCATGAAGTGGTGGTTCGCCGTACCAAATTCGAATTAAAAGAAGCCGAGAAGCGGGCACATATCTTGCAAGGCTTGCTGATCGCGCTGGACAACCTGGATGCTGTGATTTCGTTGATTCGCGAATCGAAAGATCCGGATGAGGCCAAACTAAACCTGATGAAGGGCGTTGGCTTCAAGACCGAAGCCGATTCTGCCTTCCAGCAGCTGATGACCCGTGTGGAACTGCTGAATGTCGAGCCGCTACAGCCCGGCCACCGGCTCACCGAGGTACAGGCAAAAGCCATCCTGGAGTTACGCCTGCAACGCCTGACGGGTCTGGAACGCGACAAGATCATCAAGGAATTCGAAGAGGTTGCCGAACTGATCAAGTATTTGCAGACCATCCTTGCCGATGAAGGCCTGCGGATGGAAATCATTACCAATGAGTTGATCGAGATCAAGGAACGCTACGGCGATGCCCGTCGCACCAAGATCGAATACTCATCGGATGAGTTCACGATGGAAGACATGATTGCCGATGAAGAAATGGTGATCACCATCACGCATGCGGGCTACATCAAGCGTACGTCGCTGGACGAATACCGCACACAGGCGCGTGGCGGAGTTGGTTCGCGGGGTGTGGCTACCAAAGAGGACGATTTCACCGAACACCTGTTTGTCGCTACCACCCATAACTACGTATTGATTTTCACCGAAAGCGGAAAAGTTTTCTGGCTGAAAGTTTACGAAATTCCGGAAGGGGCCAAAACTTCCAAAGGCCGTCCGTTGCAAAACCTGATCCAGATTGAGTCGGGCGACAAAGTGCGGGCAGTCATCAACGTAAAGACCCTGAGTGATCCGGATTACATCAACAACAATTACCTGATCATGTGTACCGAGAACGGTACCATCAAGAAAACCACGCTTGAGGCGTATTCACGGCCGCGCCAGGCAGGTATCAATGCCATTACCATTAACGAAGGCGACCGTTTGCTTGACGTAGCGCTGACCAATGGCTCCAATGAGATTGTGATTGCCGCGCAGTCGGGCATGGCGATTCGCTTCAACGAAGAACGCGTGCGGCCGATGGGACGTACGGCGGCGGGTGTGCGCGGCATCAGCCTGAGCGATACCGACAAGGTTGTGGGTATGGTGTGCCTGAGCCGCGAAGACGCGCAGTTGCTGGTGGTTTCGGAAAAAGGTTACGGCAAGCGTTCAGACATAGACGATTATCGCATTACCAATCGCGGTGGCAAAGGTGTAAAAACACTGAACATCACTGAAAAAACCGGTGTGCTGGTAGCTGTGAAAGAAGTAACCGATTCGGATGACCTGATGATTATCAACAAATCGGGTATCACCATCCGGATGGAGGTGGCCGAACTTCGGGTAATGGGCCGGAACACACAGGGAGTCCGGCTGATTCGCCTCAACGAGGACGATGAGATTTCATCCATTGCCAAAATTGAGAAAATGGACGAAGCCGAAGAACCCCTGGCTGCCGACGGAGATCCACAGGCGGAAGCACCGACCGAATAGGCAGGTCTGACTTATTCTGAAGATACTATTTTGGCCTGATAATTGACACCTGTCGCTATCAGGAAAAAATAGTATCTTTTCTGGTTTAAAAACCGGCATAGTTATTGAACCAATACGGTAGCTTCCCGATTTTAAAAGTACAATCGTGTTTGGAACAGGATTTTTTATATTTATACTTGCATGTTTAGGCGACGAATACTTTCTTTAGAGCTGCCAATTGACATTCGTAACCAATACAGACCGGCACACGTAGAAATAGTACAAATTTTAACAACTCTCTTATAAACCCTTATAATCATGAAAAAAGTTTTTTTAGCCTGCTTGTTTCAACTGACCGTGGTAAGTGCTATGGCACAGGCAGCTGCTGCTTATGGTTCTCTACAATCCGGTAAACTGGACGCAGCCAAGGAGCAGATTGACAAAGCCATTACCAATGAGAAACAGGCAGCTAAAGCCAATACATGGATTTATCGTGGCGACATCTATGCCGGCATTGCCAGCAGCCCCCTGCCTAATTACAACAGCCTGGATACCAATGCCATTCAGGTCGCGTATGATGCTTATAAAAAAGCCGGTGAGATGGATCCGAAAAAGGCTGAAGATGTAAAGAAGAAAATCGCAGACCTGTTTCCCCTGGCGCTGAATGCCGGCGGCAAGAAATACCAGGAAGAAAAATTTGCGGCAGCCGGAAAGTATTTTGACATGGCACGCATGCTGAACCCATCCGACACCACGGCCGCGTTGTACTCCGGTGTTGCCTACCAGCGGATCGAAGACTTTGCCAAGGCTCGTGACGCATTCGAAGCCCTGATCAACCTGGGCAGCAACGATCCGAGTATTTACAAGGTAGTACACTCCATCTACCGTACCGAAAAGAACAACGACAAGGCGCTGGAAATCCTGAAAAAAGGCATAGCCAAATTCCCTAACGACAAGGAGATGAAACAAAACGAGTTCAATCTTTACATCGAAATGGGCAAGTCGGAGGAAGCGAAGAACAACCTGCTGGAAGCCATAAAATCCGATCCGAACAATGTGGAATACCTGAAAAACCTGGGTATCCTGTATGACCAGACCGGCGATAAAGTGAAAGCGCAGGAATACTATGAAAAAGCGCTGGCAGTGGATGCAAACAACTACGACGCCAACTTCAACCTGGCCGTATTGTATTACAACAAAGGCGCGGACATCAGCAAAAAAGTGAATGCAATGGATCTGAAAGCTTACCAAAAAGACGGAAAGAAAATGGAGACAGAGATGAAAGGTTATTTCCAGAAAGCATTGCCGCACTTTGAAAAGAACTTCAACGCCCGCAAAGATGACATGCAGGTGCTGGAGCCATTGAAGAGCATTTACACGATTCTGGAGCGTAAAGCGGATGCTGACAAAATTGACAAGGTCATCCAGATGGTGAAATAAGGTTTTATACTTAGTTTTTAGGAGGCAACCTGAGTAAATCGGGTTGCCTTTTTTATTGTTTTTTCACACATGTAATGTTTGTGCGCATTTGGCATAAACGAGTGAGTTCCAGCCAGTGTACCGTTGGATAGTTGGTCATCAAAATCCAAAAGTTTATCTCTGCGTATCGCCCTTTGATCGATAAAGTTTGAAGGATAATGATAACTCCATTGGATTTACAAAGCTTTTCCTGGAAATAAATTATAGATAATGCTACGTGGTTTATTCGTTCATTTTTATAACAAATGAAGAGAGAACCGATTATCTTCCTTCCTGTAACGATAAAAGATGCTCCCCCGAATCCATCCCGAAGTTACTCAACAGATGCAAGATGAATAAAAGTGAGGCTCCTGAGCTTACATATCGCTCAGGTATCAGGCCATGACTGAAAAGCTAATGGATTTGATAATCAATATCTTAGCAGCCGTATTGTCAAGTAAACTTTGAATGCATCATGAATATTTTATCAACTGCACGATTACTTATAAAGGAAAGTCTGTTTGCCCGACTAGGATTGATTGCAGTGGTGACCGTGCTGGTCCTGGTCAACAGTTTGCTTTATTACCTCACGTATCAGCGCGTGGAAGCCGACAACAAGGCAAAACTCACAACTGCCCAGCTTACTTCGCACGCGCTGCTGGACAAGCTGGACCGCAACTTCTACGAGCGGTTTGGCGATGTGCAGGCATTTGCGCACAACCGCTTGGCGGTGAACGCCCTGGACCAGGATTCGGTATCGGCCGACTTGCAGGATTTCATGAACACCATGACTTCCTATTACGTGTTGTATGACCTGATGATGATCGTGGACCTGGATGGAAAAGTCATTGCCGTCAATACAAAAGACAAGAAAGGATACAAGATAAACAGCCAGGTGCTGATTCAGTCGAACAAGAATTTTTTGCACGAAGAATGGTTCAAGGCCTGTGTTTCCGAAGCAGGACCGGAAGGGGGCGCCTGGTATTCGGATTTTATGGCAAACCCTGACGTGGCCTCCATCCATAACAGCAACGGATACGGAATGGCCTTTGCGGCCCCGGTACGCGATGAGTCCGGAAAAGTACTTGGGGTTTGGTATAATTTCGCGTCCTGGAAAGAAATCACCCAGACCATTCGCAGGGAGGTAGAAGCCGAGCTGCAAAAAGACGATCCGGAAGCCACGATCCTGCTGACCAAATCCACCCATGAGATCATTGATGCCACCAATGCAGCGTTGGTAACAAAGGCAGCAACTATAGATGAAAAGTACACCGCCTCCTCGGCAGAAGCGCTGACCAATCCTCTGAAAACCTATGACGACTACATCAGCGGATGGGCTGCGGCTAGCGGAGCCTACACGTACAAAGGTAAAGGCTGGCGAGCCGTTACACTCCTGAACCGTTCGCAACTGACCCTCGGTCAATTGTTTTCCCGTGACATGTTGCCGGTATTTCTCTCCATCGGCCTGATCCTGCTGGGCTTGGGATGGCTTACGTTCGGTTTCTTTAAAAACAGGATCATCCGCCGCATCAACCAAACACGGGCCATACTGGAGCAGCTCTCAAAGGGACAACTGGCCACCGTGCCTGACGATTTGAAAAGTACTGACGAAATTGGCAAGATGGCCCGTTCGCTGGCCAGTTTGGTGCAATCGATTGAAAGCAAGGTACTGTTTTCCAATGAGATTGCGAAGGGAAATCTGAACGTGCAACTGGATGAGATCTCGGAGAGTGATGTATTGGGCACTTCACTGGCCAACATGCGGGATCAGCTTTCCCTCGCAGCCCAGGAAGACCATCGGCGTAACTGGATTGCCGAGGGAGTAGCCAAAACCGCCGATATCATCCGCACGACCATTGATCTTCATTTGCTGTCCGAACAGGTGCTGTCCCATCTGGTTCATTACCTGAATGCCAATCAGGGAGCTATTTTTGTCAAATCGGGCGACGGTGAAGAAACGGTACTGACCATGACGGCCTGTTATGCGTTCAATCGAAAAAAACATTTCCAAAAGACCATAAAGCCAGGCGAAGGAATGCTGGGGCAAGTCTTTCTGGAAGGAGAGCATTTGTACATGACCCGTATTCCGGACAATCACGTGACCATCACTTCCGGCCTGGGTGAGTCCAATCCGCGGTGCTTGCTGATGATCCCGCTGAAATACGATGGCAAAACCGAGGGCGTAATTGAGATTGCCTCGTACCGGCTGATGGAAGGCTTTGAAATAGACTTTGTGGTGCGGGTCTGTGAGAATCTGGCCGCGGCGATTATCATGGCCAAAAACAATCACAAAACATTGCAATTGCTGAAGACGTCACAGGAACAATCGGAAGAATTGCGGGCACAAGAAGAAATGATGCGCCAGAACGTGGAAGAACTGGCAACCACCCAGGAGGAAATGATGCGCAAGGAAATGGAATCCAGTGCCCTGGTAGCCGTAGTGAATCAAGCTTTGGCCACCATCGAGTTTAGTCCGGACGGCATTGTTCAGCATGCCAACGATAACTTCCTGAAGCTGATGGGCTACAAAATGGAAGAAATACAGGGAACGCATCACCGCATCTTTGTACTTCCGGAAGATTCTACCAGCCCTGATTACCAGCTATTCTGGGAGCAGTTGCGTGGCGGCTTGGTTCAGTCACGGGAATTCAGGCGGGTAACCAAGGCCGGCGAAGTCGTCTGGATCCGGGCATCCTACATGCCCATGCACGATGCGAGCGGAAAAGTAATCCGCATCATGAAACTGGCCCAGGACATTACGGAACAAATGCTTCTGAAACACCAGGCCGAGCAGCAAGCCGAAGAACTGCGGGCCCAAGAGGAAGAACTTCGCCAGAACATGGAAGAACTCGTATCCATCCAGGAAAGCCTGGAACGCAAGGAACGGGATTACCTGGAAACGATTGCAAGGCTGGAATCCAATAGTTGAGTCCTGATAAAATAGTATCTTTTCAAAACCCAAAAACTATCCATGCCTCTTTTGGCACGGGGTGGTTTTTGGGTTTTTCAGCATACTATTTTTCCACACTTGTCTGCAATTTTGTAGTGGTCTTTACAATATTCTGCTAATTTTGGGGTTGTATATCCAAGATCATCTACCTCTTACATACATGCGTAAACTGGCAATATTCATTTATTCGGCCCTTTTTTCTCTATTTTTCTCTTACGCTACCTTTGCTCAGACAACCCAGACGTTTACTGCTGACGACAACACTTACCGCACTGCGCTGGAACTGTTTGACCGTGAAAAATACGCCGTCGCCCAGCAGGCTTTTCAAAATTACATCGACCTGAACAAAGGCGATTTGCTTACGGTGGAAGCCAAGTATTATACTGCTATCTGTGCACTGTACCTGGAAAACGACGATGCCGAGCCATCCATCGAACGTTTCATTGCCGAATACCCCAATCACCCCAAGGCTTCCATGGCTTACTACGAAATGGGGAATTATTATTACAACCAGAAAAACCTTGACAAAGCCATCGAGTATTTCGAGAAGGTGGAAACTACCCGGCTCAGCCGTGAGCAACAGATTGAAGCGAAATTCAAGTTAGGCTACGCATACTTCAGCAAGCAGGATTTTGTGAAAGCGGGCAATCTGTTCGACGAGCTGAAACGTAGTTCCAACAAATACACCTTTGCTGCCAGTTACTACGCGGGGTATTGCAATTACCGCAAAGGCAATTATCCCGAAGCCCTTGCCGACCTGAACCGGGCCGCGCAAAGTCCCGATTACGCGCCGCTGGTGCCTTACATGGTGGTCAATGTCTATTACAAGCAAGGCAAGTATGACGAACTGATCCAGTATGCACAAACACTGGGCACAAGTAAGGACATCCGCAACGCCGATGAGGTGTTTTTGCTGGTGGGTGAGGCATATTACCGCAAAGGCGATTATACCAATGCCGCCCGGTATTTGAAGGAATCGGTGACCAAAGGCCGGAGTAAGCCCTCTCCGGAAATCGCCTATCGGTTGGGTTATGCGCAATACAAGACCGATGATTTCAAGTCGGCGGCGGAGAATTTCAAGATCACGGCCACGACTGCCAAAGATACGCTGGCGCAGTATGCGTCGTACCACATGGGTTTGTCGTACCTGCAAAGTGGCAACAAGCCTTTCGCATTAACCGCATTTGATCAGGCCCGCCGCGGCAAAGTAAACAAACAAATTGCCGAGGATGCGGCCTATTACCACGCCAAACTGAGCTTTGAGAGCAATGCCGGTCCGGAAACGACCAACCTGCTGAAAGATTTCCAGAAAAACTATCCCAACAGTTCGTACCGCAACGAAATCAACGAGTTGCTCAGCGAATCGTATCTGGCTTCCAACAACTACAACGAAGCCATTGCCCACATCGAAAGCATTTCCAACCGTACGCCCAAGATTGACGAGGCCTACCAGCGGGTCACGTTCAACAAGGGGGCCGAGTTCTTTAACAAAGACCAGTATGGGGAAGCCCTAGCGCAATTTCAGAAATCACTGTCGCGCCCCAGGGACAAAGAGACAGTCGTCGCGGCGCACTTCTGGTCGGGAGAGGCGCAATCGGCCCAGCAAAACTACCCCGCCGCCATCAATGAGTACGCCGCGGTTTTCCGTGAAACGCAAAGCGGGGATTATTACAACCGCAGCCGTTACGGCATCGGCTATGCGTACTACAACAACAAAGAGTACGACAAGGCAGCTACGCATTTCCGCGACTACACCACGGCTGTTGGCGTGAGCGGAAAAAACTATCCCGACGCGTTGGTACGTCTGGCCGATTGCCAGTACGTTTCCAAGAACTTTGCCAATGCCATTCAACTGTACGATGCCGCTTTGCCATTGCCTGGTGCCGAGAAGGATTACATTCTGTTTCAGAAAGCCAATGCATTGAACTTCGCCGGTCGTGATGAGGATGCCCGCCGGACGTTTGACGAACTGGCCAACAAGTACGGCAACTCACGCTACGCCGACAACGCCATGTACCAGCGGGCTGACGTGGACTTTGAAAAAGGCAATTACGAAGCAGCCGTCACCGGATTTACCCGGGTCATCGAATCCAACGCAAGCAGTGGCGTGGTGCCTTATGCGCTGCAAAAAAGAGCGTTGGCTTACAGCAACTTGCAGCAATACGACAAATCCATCGCCGATTACCAGCGCATCCTGGACAAATATCCGAACAGCAAGGTAGCCAACAGCGCCTTGCTGGGTTTGCAGGAAACGCTGGCCTCTGCCAAGCGTAGTGACGAATTCGGCACATACCTGGAAAAATACCGTCGGGCCAATCCGCAGGACAATTCTACCGAAAGCATTGAATACGAGGCAGCCAAATCGTTGTACCTGAACGAGAAATATCCACAGGCCATTTCGGCAATGGAGGCCTATATCCGTAACCATCCGCAGTCGGCACAGAACTACGATGCGCGTTATTACATCGCCGATTCGTATTACAAATTTGGTGACCGCCCCAATGCCGTGAAAAACTTCCAGCAAGTGATCAGCGAAGGGCGCAGCCAGTATCTGACACGTTCCATCAGCCGCATGGCCGACCTGGAACTGAACGCCAAGAATTATACATCAGCCGCAGGCTATTACCGTCGGCTGCTCACCAGTTCGCAAAGCAAAAAAGACCAGACGGCTGCCCTGGCCGGTTTGATGGAGTCCTACTACCAGATTCCCAAATACGATTCGGCGCGGTATTATGCTTCCCAGGTGGCGGCTACAGGCGGTTCGTCGCCCAGTGCAGTCAACAAAGCCATGTTGTACAAAGGGAAATCCTATTACCTGGAAAACAATTACGAAAAAGCCGTAGAGGAACTGCTCTCCGCTGCCAATGCCGCACAGGATGAATTCGGCGCCGAAGCGCAGTATCTGGTGGCCGATGCCTTGTACAAACAAAAGAAATACAAAGAGTCGCTGGAGATGTGTTTTGCCGTGAATGACAAGTTTGGCTCGTTCGAAAAATGGCGGGGCAAAGCCTTCTTGCTGGTAGCAGACAATTACCTGGCATTGGACGAAGCCTTCCAGGCCAAAGCGACGCTGCAATCCATCATCGAAAATTCGGGAGACAAAGATGTCGTTGCCGAAGCCAAAACGAGACTCAAAGCACTGGAAGGAAAATAGAAGGAAGTACGATTTACGATTTACGAAGTACGAATGATTTTTAAATCGTACTTCGTAAATCGTACTTCAAAATAGCCTGCCTATCGGCAGACAGGTATCTTTCAAACACACAAAACCCTACACATCCTTTTGACAATGAAGCTATTGAAAAAACATAAATCCGAAATCCGAAAGTCCGCATTCCTTGGTTTGGTTTTGTTGTTTCCGGCGGTACTCGTTGCGCAACAGCCCAAGCCGCCCGCCAAGAAAGGACAGATCGAGTCGGAGGAAATTGTGATTGAGAAAAACCGGGCCATCACCCTGCCCGAAGCCGAGCGGAATTTTGAAAAAGTAACCGTTACGGCCAAGAAGCCCGACGCTACCACGCAGCCGTACCAGTTTACCGACCGCAACCTGAAGCTGGCCGATCTGAATACCCGTTTTCGCATTCTGCAAATGACGCAGGAACCGGCCAAAGAAGTGACTGGCAACTACCTGAAGTTTGGTGTGGGCAACTACAACAACCTGTATCTGGATGCGTTTCTGGGTGCCAAACGCAGTGAGATGTTTTCGTGGAATATCCGTGCCAAAAACCAGACCTTCGGCACCGGACCTGTAAACAAAGCCAATTCGGGCACGCAGGAAAACTTTCTGGCCGGCAACGTAAAGCTGTTTACCAGCGCCCTGACCGCCTCGGCAGGACTGGAGTACACCCGTGACCGCTACTATTTTTACGGCACACGCGAAAAACGCGACCGTGACGACATTCGGCAGGTGTTCAACACCATTGCACTCAAGACCGCTTTCACCAACAACAATACCGACTCTCCGCTGGATTACAAGCTCAATTTCAATGTGCACAACCTGAGCGATGCGTTCAACGCCAGCGAATTTGAAGTCGGCATCAACCTGGATGCCAAATACAAGGTAACGGATGAATTCCGGGTACTGATACCCAGCGACATGTATTTTACCCGCTTGCAGGACAATGGCTCGGTCAGCCGGAACCTTTTCCGTACCAAACCACAGCTGCAATACACCAGCGACAAATTCACCATTACGGCCGGTCTGAACCTGGTAACCCAGAACGACACCGCCCCCAGCCTGAGCAAGGTGAACCTATACCCGATGGCTGAGGCACAGGTAACCATTGGAGAGGCGTTTACGGTATTCGGTGGTTTCAACGGCGACATGCAGCGGAACTACCTGCGACAGATTGTGAACGAAAACCCGTATGTGAACGATCAGCTGCGGGTGCTCAATACCTCCAAGGTTTCTGATCTTTACGGCGGAATCAAACGCCAACTGGGCGGCGCGCTGAGCTTCGATGTACGGGCATCGTTTGCACGGTACAAGAACATGTTCTTTTACGTAAACAGCAGCCGCGACTCGTCGCGTTTCGATTTGGTTTACAACTCCGACTTCACGAATGTTTTCAATCTTTCGACCGAAATCTCGTACGATGCCGGCAAACGTTTCCGCATTGCGGGCAAGGCTGATTTTTACAAATACACCGTCAAAAACGTAGAACAGCCCTGGCACCGGCCTACCTTCACAGCGACGGTTCTGGGACGGTTCGCCGCTACGGAAAGCATGTTTTTTACTACCGAAATTTATTACCTGGGCGGCATACAGGCCAAGAATTTTGCCAGCAACCGGGAGGTGTCACTTGACCCGATTGCCGACATTAATTTAAAGGGGGAATATGTTTTTTTAGAAAAATTTTCTGCATATTTGTCGCTTAACAATCTGTTATCTTCTCAGTATCAGCGGTTTTTATACTATCCCAATCGCGGGATAACGTTTGTACTGGGGGCGACATACTCGTTCTGACACACGGAAGCGGCAGGTTGTTCAGGTCTTTTTGTCTTAAGTCTTTCTCCTTTTCTCTCGTTTATGATTATCGAAAAATACATCCGTCAGTTGCTGTTTCAGCACGATTGTGTGGTCATTCCTGACTTTGGCGGATTTATTGCCAAATACGCGGCGGCCACTGTTCATCCGATCCGGCATACGTTCCTGCCTCCTTCCAAAGAGATTGCCTTCAACGAAATGCTGCGGCTGAACGACGGCTTGCTGATCAGCCACGTGGCGGTTGGCGAGCAGATTTCACGCGAGCAGGCGGCCAAACTGGTGAAAGATTTTGCGGAGTATGTGCGTGGACAGATCTGGCAGAACCAGAAGTATACATTTGAAGAAATCGGTACGTTATCGTTGAATCCGGAGCAGAAAATGGAGTTTGAACCGATCAACCGGATCAATTTCCTGGATGCCGGATACGGGCTGCCCGAAATGTCGTTCAAACCTATCGAGCGGAGCACCTACCAGGCCAAAGTACGTACCAAGGACCGCCTTCCCGTTCCACAAACGGCCGACGAAGCCGCGGAGACAGATGTTTTCCGGTCGGTTTTCCGTCGCAACCGCCAATTGTGGTATGCGTTGGGCTTCACATCGGTGGTTGCTCTTTCGGCGTTTACAGGCTATTTCCTGTTCAACAATCCGAACAACCAGCTGAGCTCCATGAATCCGTTTGCTTCGCTGATCAACATGCCATCGGAAGAAGACTCGACCGTAAAACAGGCGGAAGCGGAACACGCCGCCAAAAAAAGCCAACTGGCAACAAACATGCCCAAGGAAACCGCCAAACCACAACCGCAGGATGACTGGGATGTGCAGCCTGTAACTTCTGAAAAACCTGTGGAAGAAAAGGTTAGCGAAGAAAAAGCAACCGAGGCGAAAGTTACCAAAGCCGAACCCAAAGTAGCCGAGAATAATACCGTCAAAGCAACCAAAACCCCGGCCGTCTCAGCACCAGTGGCGAAAAATGAAAAAACGGCGAAATCTACCCGTTATTACGTGATTGTAAACGGGTTTTCTGTCGAAGAAAACGCCAAACGTTTCCGCAATGCATTGGTAGAAAACGGACAGAAGGGTGCCAAAATTCTGGAACGCGGTTCCAACGGCCTGATCAAGGTATCGGTGGCCGATTTTGAAAACAAGGCCGATGCGGATGCGAAGGTCAAACAAATGCACCAGAAATATCCGGCAGCCTGGGTATTTGAAAATGAATAAGCCAATTCCAACCGGAAAATAAATTCAGAACCCCGTCGTTATCAAAACGGCGGGGTTTTTGCTGTCCAAAAGATAGTATTTTCCCAGTCAGGGCAACAAACGTATACATTCGCGGGGTTTTGGGATTCAGAGACATCCGATTCTCTCAAATTGTTTTACTTTTGCATACGCTGTCAGGGAATTTTATCCATTGCATGTTGTAATCTATTGATACTATGGCTATACAAGCTTCTGCCCAGGAAAAAGACAACCGGCGCATCGCATTCCTCATCACATCGGTGTTGTACACAGCACTGCTGATGATCTGTTTTTTGTGGATTGTCATGAGCATTCCCAACCCGTTGCCTTCCGAGATTGCCGAAGGCGGCATTGAAGTGAGTTATGGTTTTGATGCACAGGGTAGTGGCGAAGTGGAATCACTGGCACCGCCCAATACCAATCCCCCCAATCCGGATGCGAAGGCAGGAAACCCGCCGATTGATCCGCAACCCAAAGAGGAATCAACCCCGGTGACACCACCACAACCGCAGGCCTCTCCTAAGGCCAACGATGACGACGCCATTGTCACTACCGACGACAAGGACAGTCCGGATGAAGTAAAAACCAAGCCGGAACCCAAGAAAGAAGAGCCTAAAAAGAAAGTGGAAGCGGAAGTACCGGTGAAAAAACCGGCGGAAACACCCAAACCCACCCCTACCCCGCCCGCACCCAAGGTTGAGGAGAAACCCAAGCCGCAGGTAAACCAACGGGCCTTGTTCACCAAGACCGACAAACCCGGAGCCGGTGGCGTGGGCAATGGCACCAGCGACAAAGTAGCCGGCAATAACAATGGCGACGATGTCGGTAAAGTAGGCGACAAAGGTGACCCACGGGGTATCATGGGTTCCAAAAACTACAGCGGCACGCCCGGCTCGGGCGGTGGGGATGCCGGTGGCGTAGGATCAGGAGTAAACACAAACATTCGTGGCTGGAATGCGAGAATCCGCCAGCCGAACCCCGACGAACTGGACAGTGATGGTTTTGTGGTCTTTAACATTGAAATTGACGAAGACGGCAAGGTGCAGCGGGTATCAGTCAAAGAGTCCACACTGGCGCCATCGGATGTGGCGGTGTGCAAGCGTTACGTGCAGTCAGGAACGTACACACCCAAAGATGGCAACGAAGGTGGCGGCGTGGGAACAGTAAAGTTCGTAATCAAATCCCGCTAAGCGACAAAAAATAGTATCTTCTGAAAAGGCAAAACCCCGGTTTTGCCTTTTTTATTCCCTTTGCCTGGCATGTCCTTCAAACGCCTCCTTTACCTGACCGGCCATTTGCTGGCAATTCTTCTGCTCACCGCTCTTACGCAAACGGGTGGAATCGTATGGCTGGTAAGCCTTCTCGTCTGTCGATGGGCTGCCCGGAAACGCTATCCGCGAGGATTGCCATTCATTGGCAAACTGGGTGTTTTCATTGGCCTATACCTTGTCTGTACATTGGTGCTGGTCCCGCTGTCAGCCCCGTTGGGAGGAAGAGTTCCGTTACCGCTTTTCCACGCCCGGCTGCAACCGCTTGCCATCGGTACAGTCTTGTTAAACCGGCATTATGTCCGAAAAGAACTTCGTCAGGCCGCTTTTGATCTGTCAGAAAAGATGGCTACCAAATACCCGGGCACTGTTACGTTGTATCTCGATGCCGGCTTTCCCTTTCTCAATGGTTTTCCGTTGCTGCCGCACCTGAGCCACAACAATGGCAGGAAGATGGACCTGGCATTTTATTACCAGGATGCCGTGACCCGTCGGCCTGTTAGCGACGCTCCTTCGCCAATCGGTTACGGTATTTGTGAAGAACCGCGAGCCGGCGAAGAAAATATGGCTGCGTATTGTGTGCAACGTGGCTTCTGGCAGTATTCGTTGCTGCAAACGATCATCCCGCAAGGAAACAAACGGCGCTTTCGTTTGGATGAGCAACGGACCCGTGCGGCTTTAACCATTTTGGCCAGCAATCCGCATATCGGAAAAATTTTCATCGAGCCCCATCTGAAGCAGCGGTTGAAACTAACAGCCTACGCCAAGATTCGGTTTCAGGGTTGTCAGGCCGTCCGGCACGACGATCATATTCACATTCAATTGTAGGTTTTCACTTTTGAGCTGATACTATTTTCTGAGCAAGATCCACAGACCGTAACGGTCGTTCGGAGAAACCTGCTATTTTTGCACCTTTCACTTTTACACTATGTTGACAAAAGAAGACATTGCGCAGTGGTTTCAGGGGTTACAGGACCGGATCTGCCTGGAGTTGGAAAAAGCCGATGGCGAAGCCAAATTCATAGAAGACCGCTGGGAACGGCCCGGCGGAGGCGGCGGCCGTACGCGCATCATTCAGGATGGCAAGGTGCTGGCCAAAGGAGGCGTCGCCTTTTCGGCAGTGCACGGACAAACCCCAACGCAAATTTTGCAAGCGTTGAAACTGCCCGAAGCCGATTTTTACGCCACCGGCGTGTCCATTGTGATTCATCCGGTAAATCCGATGGTGCCCATCATCCACATGAACGTACGGTACTTTGAGATGAACAACGGTGTGTGGTGGTTTGGCGGCGGCATTGATCTGACGCCGCATTATGTCGATGAGGGCGATGCCCGGTATTTTCACCAATCCCTCAAAAACGCCTGCGACCATCACCATCCGGAATTTTATACCCGGTTCAAGCAATGGGCCGACGACTATTTCTACATCAAACACCGGCAGGAAACCCGTGGCATCGGGGGTATCTTCTTTGACCGCCTGTCAGAAAACGAGGGGATGACCAAAGAGCAACTGTTCGCATTTGTCCAGCAGGTGGGTGAAACCTTTGCGCCTACCTATACTTATTTCATGTTCAAAAACGCCGGACTGCCCTACGAAGAAGCCGAGAAACAGTGGCAGATGGTTCGGCGGGGGCGGTATGTGGAGTTTAATCTCGTCTACGACAAAGGAACCAAATTCGGACTGGATACCGACGGCCGTACCGAATCCATCCTGATGAGCCTGCCGCCCGTAGCCGAGTGGCATTACAATTACCAGGTGCAACCCGGCAGCCGCGAGGAACAAACGCTGGCTTCTCTGAAGAAGGGCATCGATTGGGTGACCGACTAACGTTTGCCGATGCTCCTTTCGGCAAAGGCAGGTTTTTGCTTTTGCCACGATGCTATTTTTTACGATGTAAAACCGCAAACACAAGAATCCGTTGATTGAGCAGTTAAAAAAGTGGGATACCCAGCTGTTTTTACAACTGAACCAGTACCATACCTCCTGGATGGATACGGTCATGTATTGGGTAACCGATACCTATTTCTGGTATCCGATGTATGCAGTCATTATATTTTTTGTCGTCCGTACCTACCGGATGGAAGGCGTATGGATGGTGCTGGCCGCGATTCTGGCCGTCGGTTTGGCCGATCTGGTGGCTTCGGGTGTTTTCAAACCGTATTTCGGTCGTTTGCGGCCTTGCCATACGGTTGAGATACAGAAGAATGTGTACGTATTGCGCGGCTGCGGGGGGCAGTTCGGGTTTGTCTCTGCCCATGCCGCCACTACATTTGCATTGGCCTCCAGCTTGTTTACACTGACCCGCGAACGGATGTCATACCTGATCTGGCTGTTTCCGTGGGCAGCGTTGGTTTCGTACAGCCGGATTTACGTGGGTGTGCATTACCCGCTGGACATTCTGTCGGGTGCGGTGGTGGGCATGTTGTGCAGTGTGCTGGTACTGTTGCTCTACCGTACCGTTCGGCGTTCTTCGCTGCTGCGTTCCTCGTAGCCCGTCTACCATGGTGCAAGGCAGGTTTTTATGTTTCAGGAGATACTAATTTTCTGCGGTATCCGAACACAACGATCTACAGAATGTTGAGTCGTTTCAGGAAGCTGTCCTTGTAAGAAGCACCGATGGGAATGTACTTCTTGTTGATGACTACTGACAGATCCTCGATGGAATCGATCTTTTCGGTATTGATGATGTAGGAACGATGAATGCGGGCAAATGCACCATCCGAAAGCTTTTTCTCAATTCCCTTCATGGTCGAGTGAACGATGTACCGTGCCCCGGCCGTATGCAAAATCACATAATCGGCCAACGCTTCGACGTACAACAGCTCCTTGAGGGTTATCTTGACGATTTTGGCGTCTGTCTTGATGTACAGGTCCTGCGAATGGTTGGAGGTAGCGGAAGGATGGTATTCAACCGTTTCGCGTACTTTGTCCACCGCCTTCAGAAAACGGGCATAGCTGATGGGCTTGACCAGGTAATCGGAAATGCTGTACTCGAACGCTTCAACGGCGTAATCGGCGCGTGAAGAAATGATCACTACCTGTGGCTTTGCCGTCAAAGACTTTACCAGTTCCATGCCAGTCATCTCGGGCATTTCCACATCCAGAAAAATCAGGTCTACCTGCGTATTCTGGAGGGTATTGGCCGCCTGAATGGCATCGGAACACATGCCCACCAGTGTCAGAGACTGAGTTTGCTCGACGAAGTGCTTGACAATGGTTCTGGACATTTCGTCGTCATCCACAATGATACAATTCATACAATAACGTTTTTCTTCCACATGAAATCGCAACTACTCCGGCACTCCAACAAGAGCAGTTTCGGAGAAATCACGCCTGGTTTTATACACTAATTTGTAAAATTATAAGTCTGTTTGTGGAATGTTACGTGACTCAAGTTTACATGAAAACTTTGAGTTACGCAAATTTTGCAAATGCATCTGCTTGATAATCCGATATTTATTCCAGAAATTAATCAATAAGCAGGATATAAAATTAATGATCTAGGCATACTTTTCCCGTATTATTTTGGCCAAATACTTACCAATGACGTCAAATTCGAGATTTACCAAATCTCCCGTTTTTAGCTGATGAAAGTTGGTATGTTCGTACGTATACGGAATTATAGCCACCCGAAAGCTGTTATTTCCGGAATTTACAACGGTAAGGCTCACCCCGTTCACACAAATCGATCCTTTTTCGACAGTAATATTACCTGCGGTAACATCGTACTCAAAGTCAAAAAGCCAGCTTCCGTCCAAGACCTGCACCGATGTGCATATGGCTGTCTGGTCCACGTGGCCCTGCACAATGTGCCCGTCAAAACGGCCGTTCAGCGGCATGCAACGTTCCAGGTTTACCTTCGTTCCCGGCTTCCACTGGCCCAGATTGGTCTTTTGAAGCGTTTCCTGAATAGCCGTAACCGTGTAATGTTCGTCCCATACCTGCGTCACGGTCAGGCAGACCCCGTTGTGCGATAGGCTCTGGTCAATTTTGAGTTCCGACGCCAGCCGCGACCGCATGACAAACGTCAGGTTGGTGCCTTCGGCGCGTATCTCTGTTACTTCTGCAATGGATTCAATGATTCCGGTGAACATAAAAGTCTCCCATGCCAGGAGGTTTTGGTCAGTTAAAATATACTATTTCAAGAAATACCCGCAGCACGCAAGGCGGCCTTACAAAACACCTTTGGTACTAGGCAGGTTGCCGAGGTTTCGGACATCCCGGCTTACGGCCATTTTGATGGATTTGGCAAACGCCTTGAAGATTGCCTCAATCTTATGATGCTCGTTGTCTCCTTCCACTTTGACATTCAGGTTGCACTTGGCTGTATCGGAAAAGGATTTGAAGAAATGGAAAAACATTTCGGTAGGCATTTCACCGATTTTTTCCCGTTTGAATTCCGCATCCCATACCAGCCAGGGGCGGCCCGAAAAGTCAATTGCCACCTGCGCCAAAGCCTCGTCCATGGGTAACAGAAAACCGTACCGGTTGGTGCCACGTTTGTCGCCCAGGGCTTTCAGATACGCTTCGCCCAGGGCCAGAGCCGTGTCTTCGATGGTGTGGTGTTCGTCGATGTGCAGGTCGCCGGCGACGTGAATGCTCAGGTCCGCTCCCGAATGCTTGGCCAGCTGGTCGAGCATGTGGTCAAAAAAGCCCAGGCCGGTGTGCATGTCGCTTTTGCCCGAGCCGTCCAGGTTGAGCCGGATTGAAATCTGCGTTTCTTTGGTGTTGCGGATCACTTCCGCGGTGCGGGCTGGCAATTGCAGAAACCGATAGATTTCGTCCCAATCAGTGGTAGCCAGGTCGCCTGCTTCCAGTTGTGTGCCCAAATCGGCATCGGTATTGAACAGAACGGCCTTTGCGCCCAGATTGCGGGCCAGTTTTACGTCCGTCAGCCGGTCGCCGATCACGTATGAATTGGCCAGGTCGTAATCGCCGGTGAGGTATTCGGTGAGCATGCCAGTGCCCGGCTTGCGGGTGGGCAGGTTTTCATGTTCAAAACTGTGATCAATGTGAATGGCCTGAAAACGGATGTTTTCGCCAGCCAGCGTTTGCAACATCTTATTGTGTGCAGGCCAGAACGTGTCTTCCGGAAACGAGGCCGAGCCGAGCCCATCCTGATTGGTGACCATCACCAGCACGTAGTCGGTTTCTTCGGCAATCTTGCGCAGGTTGCTGATGGCATTGGGAATAAACTCTAGTTTTTCCAGCGAATCAATTTGCCGGTCGGGAAGCGGTTCGACGATGATGGTGCCGTCGCGGTCAATAAACAAAACTTTTTTCATCACAGAGTTGAGTTGCACTTTGGGTAATTTTCCCGCAAGGTACTACAAAATACCATCCCTGGAAATGTGAAAACCGGCCGCTTTTGCAGAAATCTGCCGATGTACTTCCCGCAATGACCAATGCCCCCTATCTTTGCGTCATGAGTCGCCGCATGTATCAGGTTTTTAGCTTTCCAGCAAGTTCCGGTTTTTCCTCCCGGCAGCAGACCATTTTGAAAGCGTTGCACTGGGCGGAGTCATTTTCGTGTTTTCATTTTTTCACTGGCAACCAAACGACAAGCGACTATCCCCACGGCGGCTTTCCCACCCTACTGGCCGTTGGCGCCAGACACACATTTCCCGTTCAGGATACGCCGGTTTTTGCCGGTTTGCAGGACTTTGTTCAAACCAATCGCGACTGGGTGATTGGATACCTGGGGTATGACCTGAAAAATGAAATCGAAACCTTAACTAGCCAGAACCCTGATCATTCACAGTTTCCGAATGCCGGTTTTTACGTTCCGGAACATATTATTTTTTTCAGGGAAGATGCATTGGAAATCGCTTCGTTCGCGGAGCCCGAAAGCATCTGGGACGCCATTCTGCAAACGGAGCTGCCGGAACCTCAGCCACCGGTCTTTTCCGGTATGATTCAACCACGAACCACCCGTGAAACCTACCTGCAAACGGTGCGACGGCTGCAGGAGCACATTCTGGATGGCGACATTTACGAGGTAAATTATTGCATGGAGCTTTTTGCAGAAAATGCCGCCTTGCAACCCTTGGAAGCGTATCTGGCCTTGAATGCGCTTTCACCGATGCCCTTTTCCGTCTTCGGAAAAATGGACCGGCAGTACCTGTTGTGCGCCTCACCCGAACGATTCCTGAAAAAAGCGGGCAACCATCTGATTTCCATGCCTATCAAAGGTACCGTCCGCCGGGGTTTTTCACCGGAAGAAGATACTATTCTGAAACAGCAACTGCACGCCAGCGAGAAAGAACGCGCCGAAAACATGATGATTGTGGACCTGGTACGCAACGACCTGGCACGCAGTGCCGTACCGGGCACGGTCAAGGTAGAAGAAATGTTTGGTATCTATACCTTTGCGGCGCTGCACCAGATGATTTCGACCGTTTCGGCGGAGATTCGGCCGGGTGTAAGTACACTGGAAACCATCCGGAACGCCTTCCCGATGGGTAGCATGACGGGTGCACCCAAAATCATGGCCATGCAGTTGATCGACCGGTACGAAAACAACAAACGGAGTCTGTATTCGGGAGCAGCGGGCTATTTCACGCCCGACGGCGATTTTGATTTCAACGTGGTGATCCGTTCCATTCTCTACAACGCAGCCACGCAGTACCTTTCGTTTTCGGTGGGCAGCGCCATTACGTATGACTCTATACCCGAACAGGAATACGAAGAATGCTTGCTCAAGGCTCAATCACTTTACAAAGTATTGATGGGGAGTTGAGTACTATTTGTATTCCCCAAAGCATTCCCTATACGTCAATACAAGACAGGTAAAAAATAATTTAGACTCATCCACGTAACCCATTGACTATGAGGCGTGAGCGTTGTTCTGATCAGTGTAAAAGCAATCTTGTTTTTTCGTATCTTTATACTGTCAAACCAGTCTGAAACAAACGAACAACCACTATGGCACGCCGTCGTACACTATCCGAAAACATCCGCAAATACAAACAGGAATACCTGCGTTTGCTCGCCTATGAAGCCCGTTTGAACCATCAGCTTTTCAACATGAAAAAGCGCATCAAACTGCTGGCTCAGGAGGAAGAATTACGCCTGACCGAAAAAGCCTTGCTGAGTGAACAGTTGCAAAAAATCCAGCAGCAAAAGACAGAGTTAGAGGGCCAACGCGCATCCAAACAACGGGATACTCAGCTCAAACGAGTGGAAAAAGAGTACAAGCAGGTCAAAGCCAGACACTCCCGCAACCAATACCAGCTTGATCAGTTGGAAGTCAGGAAAGACAAGGACAATGTGGTCAAGCTGCTTGTGAAAGAAGCCAAACGGGATGACGTGACTGTGCGTATCCAATCAACGTATGAAACCTGGATGTACTTCGAACAAATCCAGCAATGGGAACTGGCGCAACAAGCAGCTATTTTTAACGAATCGGTGGCAGTATCCATTTGTGCAGATACCAGGCCACAAGCCACAGGCAACGGTTGGGTTCATTTCAGCGATACTATTTTTTTGGAGCCCTTCTCTCTACCCACGTTTCGTTGGCAAAACAGCCACACCGATGCTACTAGCCTGGGTGAATATACGGTTGCGCCCGGCAAGGAAATTACACTGTCTACTCGCTAGTTGAGTGAGTGTATCTCCGTGTGTATGCTGTGCTAACAATGTTGAAGAGTGGCTGAATTGATTAATTCTTCTTATTATCCCGTAACTTACCTGCCTGTACACTGAGAGTCAATCCGACATATGAGCGTTCCGCATTGAGAAGACTTTGCAAACCAAAGCCTAGCCCCACATAGTTTGATATAAATGTATAGGTTGCTTCACTGTATAAACCTGGTATTTCAAAATCTCTCTTGAACTCAATTATATCTTGAGGCCTATATGGGTAGGTTTGTGATCCATTTACCAATGCAGGGCCAAGGGTTAAAGTCAGCCTTCCTTTCTTGGTAGGTAAAGCCATTCCTGCCTGTAAGCTGTATTGATAGATTTCCCATGCGGCTTTGCGACCTATGGCCACATTCGCGATGTAACCTACACGCACTCCCAATACTACTTTTTTGATTTGATAAGTAAAGCCTCCACTGACAATAAATCCCTTGTTGCCACCACCACTATCATAGTTTAGCCAGAAATAGTGTGACTGTCTGGTCTGTACGGTATCTTGCTGAGCAAATGACTGAATACAAGCGGACAGGCAGCAGATAAGTGTCAAAAAACAAAGTTGTCCGGGAGATACCATAACTGAATACGTTGGCTTTTACAAGTTAGGGATAATTACCGGAGGTGGTAGTCATCATAGATAAAAGTTGTATGAAATTTTATTACTACAAAAGGAAATTCCATCACCAGACAGCTTTTGACTAACAAGCAGATGCCATTTTCCAGCCACCAGTCAAACCCGCATTCATCCATGACAATCAGGCGTTCTTCATTCGGTCAGGAACCTTCCGCTTTTCAATGAATGTTCTACAGAAAAGCCGGGGTTTTCTCTTCTTGGGAGATACTATTTTTAAACTACCTTTGTTGCCTTACATACGTTTTGGGCTTGTGCCCGACTAAACTTTATTCTGTTCCAATCATGGAAAATACCCATCCGTCAGCAAACGATCCCATTCAACTGGATAGGATTGAAGACGCCATTGAAGCCATCAAACGAGGAGAAGTCATTATTGTGGTAGATGATGAAGACCGTGAGAATGAGGGAGATCTGATCTGTGCCGCTGAAAAAGTAACTCCGGAAATTGTCAATTTTATGATCAAGGAGGCCCGTGGATTGATGTGTGCACCCCTGACCCAGGAACGCTGCATTGAACTGGGACTGGAAATGATGGTAGGCCGCAACACGGCATTGCATAGCACACCGTTTACGGTATCGGTTGATTTGCTGGGACACGGCTGCACCACCGGCATTTCGGCCAGCGACCGGGCCAAAACCATTCAGGCGCTGGTCGATCCAGAAATCAAACCCGAAGAACTGGGCCGTCCGGGGCATATCTTTCCGCTGCGGGCCATGCCGGGCGGCGTGCTGCGGCGTTCGGGCCATACCGAGGCTGCCATTGATTTTGCGCGCCTGGCCGGATTGCAACCGGCAGGTGTACTGATTGAAATTCTGAACGAAGACGGTACCATGGCCCGTCTACCGCAACTGCGCGTGATGGCCGATAAATTTGGTCTGAAGCTGGTGAGTATCAAGGATCTGATCGAATACCGGCTCGCCAAGGAAAGCCTGATCAAGCGTGAAATCGGCGTGGACATGCCTACCGAACACGGCCATTTTGATCTGATTGCGTACCGCCAGGAAAATACCGGCGACATTCACATGGCGCTGGTGAAAGGACAATGGGAAAAAGACGAACCGGTATTGGTGCGTGTCCATTCGTCGTGCGCCACCGGCGATATTTTCGGCTCCTGCCGTTGCGACTGTGGCGGGCAATTGCACCGGGCCATGCAGATTGTGGAGCAGGAAGGCAAAGGCGTGGTGCTGTACATGAATCAGGAAGGCCGGGGAATCGGACTGATCAACAAGCTGAAAGCCTACAAGTTGCAGGAGTCGGGCCGGGATACGGTGCAGGCGAACCTGGAGCTGGGCTTTAAGATGGATGAACGCGATTACGGCGTGGGAGCCCAGATTCTGCGCGACCTGGGCATTACCAAAATCCGCCTGATTTCCAACAATCCGAAAAAGCGGGCCGCTCTGATCGGCTACGGACTTGAGATTGTGGATACTGTTCCGATCGAGATTACACCCAACCCGCACAACGAAAAATACCTGACGACCAAACGCGATAAGATGGGCCACCAGATATTGCAGAATGGCATCCAATGATGCCAAAAGCGGAACCATGGGTTCCGCTTTTCTTTTTTGTCACCTATAACAAGGCTTTGACAATGGCCTGCCATTCTTCATCCAGTGAGATCTTGGGCATTGGTTTTCCGGCACGCGTGTACCAGTACTGCGCATTCCAGTTGTCGCCTTCTTTGCGGTGCAGGTAGGCGTGAATCCAGCAGTTGGTGGCACTGTTGTTGACCTGAGCCAGCTCGTGGGCCGCATGCCAGTCGCCTTTGCCGTCGTGCCACATTGCCTGAAGTGCATCGGACAATCCGGCGGGTGGCTGTGGTTGGGCAAGGCTTGTTTCAAATTCCTGAAAAGTCATAAATCGTCGGTTTTTGCCTGGACGAAGATACTATTTTCCCGTCTGCTTTCGGGTAGTGTTGATCAGTTTTGTAAATACCGACACAAATTCCTGGGTGTATTGCCCGGTGGCATCAAGCTCCGGATCAAGGATGGTCAGATCACAACCGGTCACTTTTGGATGCAGTAACAACGGTTTCAAAACCTCCGCAAATTCCGAGTAACGCAATCCGTCCGGACTGCGGCTGTCCACTGCGGGCATGACAGCGTCATCCAACACGTCCAGGTCAATGTGAATCCAGAAACCATCCAATGACTGTGTATCAACCATTTTCAGAAAAGCGTCTACGCAATTTCTGATACCTTCCCCGCGTAGTCTTTTCAGGTCATAATATCCGAATCCAGTGTTCAGAATCGGCTTTACGTAGACCTCATCGTATTCCCGGTTGCCTACGCTCCATACCCATTGCTCCGGAACATACGGCTTCAGGTTTTCGATGTCAGTCAGTTTGTCGTGGCCGTATCCGGTAACAATGGCCAGATCCATACCCGCGGCTCCGGCGGTACTGGAAAGAGAAGGCAGCATGAAATCGGTATGGCCGTCCAGCGAGAACAACCCGTAACTGCCCATTTTTTTCAAGGCAACCATGTTCCCAATCACAACACTGCAATCCCCGCCAAGCACGATGGGAAAGTAACCGTCGGCCAAGGTCTTTTGCAGAGCGGATTCCTGCACAGAAACGTACCGGATGATTTCTTCGGTATTTCGCACTCCCGTGGCGGAATCAACCCGGTTGCCATACGGTGGCGGAGCGACCCTTTGGGTCAGGACCGGTTTGATTTGCGCATGAAACTGATGGGACGCCAGCCAGCCAGGCAATTGCTTGACGCCGGGTTCGTGGTTGGGGCGCGGCATGGCAAGGCCCAGATTGGTCGGAAATTCGAGAATGGCTATCGGTTTCATAGGTTGGAAGATGGATTGACTGTGTACCCAGAATACATTGCCCAATCCGTTCCAGGGAGAATCCAAAAGGTTCAGGTAACGCTGCGTAGTGACAGCGTTGGTAAATAAGTATGCATTTTGATCCCGAAAGCTGGTAAAAAAGAAGCTCTTTCCATCGGGTGACATCCAGGGGCATTGATCCATAAACGGCGAATTGATGGCGGGTCCCAGATTGCGCGCCACAGTCCATTGGTTGTTCACCTTTTTGCTGATATACAAATCGCCACTGCCCATGCCGTCCGTTCTGCCCATGGCGGTAAAGATCAGGTAACTTTCATCCGGTGCAATGTACGCGTCATATTCCGTAGCGTTGGTGTTGATAAGAGGGCTAATGCTTTCCGGTTGAGAAAACCCGGTCGGCGTTGGTCGCGATACGAGTATATCATAGCCGGTCGTGTCGTTTTCGGTACTGTAATAGAGATTTCCGTTCATGGCCACGCTCGGATACAATTCATCCGTATCCGAGTTGATTTCTGTCAGAGGATGGGGCAGTGTTCCCAGCTCTCCAGTGGACGAAACATCCACAAACCAGATGTCAAAATCGGACTTGGGCGCTGCTTTTTCCTGGCAGGGCCGTTTGGAGATAAAATACACGCGTTTTCCATCCGGTGCGAAAAAAGGATCGGCGTCACTGTACCGGCCTGAAAACGGGGCTATCCGCGGAGATGACCATGCCCCGTCTTCAAAATGGCTGACAAAAATTGTATAAAATGTGTCGGAATAGGAGTTGTTGGCAATCGTATACAGAAAAACGTTGCCATCCGGCGAAAAGGAGGCGTTCAACTCATTGCGATGGGTAGAAAAAAGATCCTGTGCAAACAGGGTGACCTGTGGCGGCGGATTCTCAATGACAACAGGCACCCGAGCCTGTTCCGATGCGGGCTGGCAACCGTAAAACAAGAGAATTACAATCAACAAAACTGGTAAGCGTAGCATAACTTATTGTATTTTTACCAATGAATATTGCTTTAAAGGTAAAAACAAATTTTACTAACAAAAATACTTTTAATGGTAAAAAATAAAAAGATTGAGGAAATAGAGTTGGCCGGTGGCCTGCTGTGTCTGGATTTTATCAACAGTGTGCCGGAGCGGAAAACGGCTACGCACGGGGATTACTTGTCGGATATTTTTGATCTGATTGCCTGGGGGCAACGCCTGGGCATGCTTGATGAAAGAACGGCACAGGCACTTAGCCGGAAAGCAAAGACAGACGCAGTCAAAGCCGAATCTGTCTTTGCCGAAGCAATTGCCTTGCGTGAAATCTTGTATCGTTTGTTCAGCAGTTGGATTTCGTCCCGAAAGATACCAACCGACACATGGACAATGTATAACGAAGCGCTGAAGAAATGCTTCGCCTTTGTAGAAATCACACATTCCGAAAATGGCTTTACGAAAAGCTGGTCGGTACCGTCGGATGATTTTAAGATTCTGCTATTTCCGATCATAAACGACAGTTACGAATTGCTGCTGTCACCAGACAAGCTGGCGCGGCTCAAGGAATGCCCCAGTTGCGGATGGATCTTCTATGATTCGACAAAAAACGGCAAACGCCGGTGGTGCAGCATGAAAAGTTGCGGAAGCAATGTGAAAGCTCTTCAATGGTATTACCGGAAGAAGAAGGAAGAGCAGTAAAAGAAACAGGTCTTGTCTTTGAAACACGACAAATACCCATACCCATTTGGCCATGAACCCTATGGCCAGGTTTCATGGCGTACAACATATCCAACCTTTTGATTACTAAGGTTTTGCATCCCATAAAATCCTGACCTATTGGCGGGTCGTAACCTACCTGCGTTTAGTGTTCCTACCGAACTCAGGCAAACCATCCGATAATAAAGGCAAGCCAGCGTTTCGTCACTCTTTCGCCATCGCTTTGATAACCTTGTTACTTATTTTTTTGAAAACAGTTGAATAACAGATGGCATATCTTCAAAATTAATTGAGTAGATCAGGTTGTTTAAAAAAGGCTTTGCCATAAAAGTCTGTATTTATTATTCAACAAATTTTATTTGATAATAAGTTTTTTAACAGGAATATTATTCAATGAAAATTTATTTTTTTAATTGTAAATTTTGCAAAATAGAACAGGAGAAGATATATTAGGATCGCAAACAATTCTGTTTGCGATCACAAAACTCCTAATTTTTTATGAAAAACAACAAACTAACCGCAATTTTGGCTGTTCTTATGGCCAGTTTTATTACCTTTTCCTGTTCAACAAAAGAAGAGGCTGTTCAAGACCCTCAGGCTATTTCTGAGGCTACCCTCGCACAAATCAAAGCATTGGGCTTTAGCACGCACAATGCACAACGTACCGACGGGGGCTATCTGGTCGAAGGCGACATCGTCTTACGCGAAAGCGATCTGGGGCATGCGCACGACGTGAAATTTTTACGGGTTGGCAGCGAAGAACAATACCGTACAACCAACCTGGTTACCGGGCTGCCTCGCCAAATCCGGGTGGGTGTATCCAGCGCCTTGCCTTCTTCGTATGTGGCAGCGGTAGATGAGGCCATTCGCCGCTACAATGCACGTGGCTTGCGCATTACATTTGTGCGTGTATCTTCCAGTCCCAATATCACGATTCGTTCAGCTCCTTCTGGCGCTACCTACCTGGCGTCGGCAGGTTTCCCCAGCGGTGGGAATCCATTCAATTCGATATCGGTCAATACCCGTGCCTTTGGTTCCAATCCGGGAACGAATTACCTGGGGTCGGTTATTGCTCACGAAATAGGACACTGCATTGGCTTCCGTCATACCGACTATATGAACCGGAGCTATAGCTGCGGAGGCCAGCCGGTAAACGAAGGAGCCAGTACGGTCGGAGCCATTCTGATTCCGGGTACACCAAGCGGCCCGGATCCTAATTCCTGGATGCTGGCATGCATCGGTTCGGGACAAAACCGTCCTTTCAATACCAATGACATTACCGCCTTGAATTTTTTATACTAAGCAAGTATGAGTGATTATGAAAACCCCGGTCGTATGTACGGCCGGGGTTTTTCTTTGATACTTTACCGGATAATCAGACGCTGGGTCGTGGTAGGGCCGCTTTCATTCCGGATACGGATCAGATACATTCCTCTGGTAAAATGCGATGTGGATAATGTTTTGATACGACCGGCATCCATGGTGTCGGCAAGCAGGCGGCCGTGCATATCAAAGACCTGTATCCGTGTATTTCCTGTCCCAGCGTTTGCAATGTAGAACGCTGCACCTGCCGCTACAGGATTGGGAAAGACAACCGATTCTCCCGGTGTCAGGTAGTAGACATTCTCCACGTCACTGAAAATATCCGCAGCAGTCTCCGTGCGCAGCCGAATCCGGTATTGGTTGAGCCCTTTTTGAGCAGAAGCATCCCGAAATTCAAGCCGCGTGCCGGGAAGGGGGCTAACGGTTTGGATCTCCTCAAAAGAGCCGTTGGTCCAGCGTTCCAGGGTGGCAGATTGCAACCGATAGAGCGTGCTGAGCTCAGCATCCAGCCAAACGGTATCGGTAACCAGGTTGCGGGCCAGAAAAGAACGGAAGTAGCAACCGGTTCCCTGTTGGGTATAATCAAGGGTAAGGCTCCGGGCCGAGGCATAGGCTGGAAATACCGGGGCTACCGCGTAGTGTACCGCCTGTTTTTCGGTTGCATTCAGAAAAAGTAAGGTATCTGCTGTCTTTTCAAAGGGCTCCAGTGCGGTTGCGCCCATTCGAAAGACCTGGTATTGGATAGCTCCGGCAACGGGCTGCCAATGCAAAAGGGCTTCATTGGCACATTGGTAGCCTACTTTTACGTCAAGCGGCCTGAACACAGTAACCGTATCCGAAAGATAACTCTGACCGGCAGATTGCAACCGCAGAATAATTCGTGCGTTGGTATCGGGCGGTATCCAGTGCCAGGCACCAATGGACAAGTCACTCAGGTCGGCAATCGGCTGCCACGTGCTTGCACCGCTAAACCGGTAGTCGAGCTTGCCGGATGCTGCCGGGGTTTTGCCTTTCCAGCGGATACTATTTTCCCTGTTGGCCTGAAACACACTACCGGAACGCGGATTCAGCCATTCGAATGCATCCGTTTCCCAGTCATACGCAATGCCAAACGATTGCTTTCCGCTGGAAATGGCATGTCCGTCTACCTGAATCCGGTAGAGTCCTTCGTTCGGACTGTCGATGGTGATTTGTTCAATCGTATTGAGGTGGTCTTCTTTTCGTTGGGCTCGCTGTGCCAGGGAATCCGGATGGGGAAAGCTGTTCAGCACCCAGGGCAACCATTGCCTGCCGGTAGCAGGCTCTGCCAATTTCAGGTCCAAATCATTGACCAGTGCCATTGATGCATTGGGCAAAGCGGCAGGGTCAGCCCAGGCCAGGGTAATTTTCAGACGGGAAACACCTGACGGAACCGCAATGGACACCGTTTGTGATTCGCCTTGTTCGATTTCTCCGGTAAACGTGCGTTTGCCGGTTACGGTCCGGATGGCCCCGGCAGCATTGGCGTTGCCGTATCCGGTCTCAAAGTCAGGTCCGGGTTTCCCTACATCATCAGCGCTGTTGATCAGAATGGCCTTGACCAGCGCGGCGGGTGGCAGCGTAGTGTATTGTGCCTGGTAGGCTTGCTGAACCAGCAGACAAATGCCCGAAACCAGTGCGGCCGACTCAGAGGTGCCGCCGTCGCCATAGGCGACAAGCTCGGGCTTAACGCGGCCATCGTAGGCGGGCCCGCGGCTGCTCAGGGGCCAGAGATTCCGGTTCTTGTCAACAGCGCCAACGCTCAGGGTATTTTTGGATTGTTTAAACTGTCCTGTCAATGTTGCCAGGCCCGTCAGGCTTTTGTAGGCTCCATCCGCGGGTGATTGGTTGCCCGCGTTTCCGGATGAAAACACATGCACAAGGGTCGGGATTTGCTGACATTGTTTGTCATATTCCTGGGCCTCAAGGCCGTAATAGTTTTCGATTCCCACCCCGTACGAATGATTCTGGACACTGACACCCTGACCGAGCAGGGATTGGTCGCTGTCCGGAAGTAATACGGTAAAATCGGAAGACGCCAAACCCGCTTGCCACGCGGTTCCTTTGCTGAATGGAGAGCTGTTACCGCCACCGGCAATCAAACCGGCCATGTTGGTGGCGTGTGTGGTGAATGTTTCGGCAGAGATCAAACCCGGACTTATCACCCGGCCCTTGAAATCAATGTCGTTCTTATCAAAGGGGTTTTCTTTGACCGAAGCGGCCAGCCCCTGTCCGGTAAGTGCAGGAAATTGGGCATGTGCCAGCGTGATCTGATTCAAACTCAAGTCATAATTTCTCAGATCGCCTTCCGGCTGGGCAGTACGGCCGGCAACATCCACAAAACGAATCAGCGGACATTCCGGTAACTTCTGCCAATCGCTGGCAGTAAGACCTGTGAGTGCAACTACTCCCGGGCGTGCAGTGGACTGAATCCGGCACTTGGGAAGATGCGTCACCACCCAGGCTTCCAGAGCCGATGGGTTATCGCTTTGAATGTAAACTTTTTGAAAAGCAAGGCGTGAAGATGGCTCGGAGAGTGCGGGTGCCCAGCGGCTGGCCTGTTTGGCGGTGAGCTGGCTCTGGGCTTTCGCCTGAGGCGAGAAGGGCAGCACCAATCCAATCCAAAACAAAGTTGCCATTAAAAAACGACCTGTAAGCGGCTGTAACATGGAGGCAGGTTTTTACTCGGGTAAATATACTATTTTCTTAACCTTTTGGTTACGAAAACGGAATACCCGGCCACTTGCTCAACAACTGAAAACTCAATCCGGTGCGAAAGTAACAAGACAGAAACAAGTTTTGCTACTTACGCACCGGGTGCAGACGGATGGGATGACGCAATCCTAAAAATTATAACGCATTCCCAGGCCGCCCTGCATGTTTACCCAACCCGGATAATGCACCAGTTCAATGTACAGGTTGGTATCCACAAAAAAAGCGAGCGGCACTTGTTTGAATCGGTACTCCAGGCCGATCAGCCCGTCGAGGCCGATGTCGGCAAAGCCTGGCCGATCCGTAGTTTCTACCCATGCATAGTCGTTTTTTCCAGGACCGTAATACGACTTGTACCGGTACGTGTAATACGTACGATCAAAACGCATTTGCAATCCGCCGCCATAGTACCAGTCCAGTCCGGATACGCCCTTGATGCTCCGCTGCCCCATGTAATGCACCTGGAGGCCCAAACCGCGGTTGCGGCCATAGCCTATGTATTGGTACTCGTCTTTGTAAAAGCGTTTGTTGTAATTGTAGCCATACGTATACAAAGCCCCAAAATTAAACTCCAGTGCCGATTTGCCCAGGTATTTTTTTACAGTAAGTCCGGTTAAGTTCCCGGCCCGCAAGCCTACTCCCCACGAAGAATTGGCGGCCGAAGCGGAATGCGTCTGACGTGTGGATGTCTTTTTTGCCGAAGCACTGGCTTTTTTCTGTTGCGCAAACGCTGCAAATCCTATAACCAAAAGACAAAATGTAAGAATTACTTTTTTCATGAGTGCTGGTAAGCTGTTTGATTGTATTAATTTGAAATAAACAGAAGTTTGATCATTAAAAATACTATCTGTGAAAACGCAAAAAACGGCAGGCAAGCACGATCAATCATCGTGCGAATGGTGCTTGTGCTTGTGTTTGCGGTGTCCGTAGGCATGTCCCCGCCCGTGGTGATGATGGTGATGATCATCATCGTCATCATCTTCCAGCGATACTTCGATGACCGGATGGGCCAATCGGATTTTGGGCAGCACTACCAATTCGTACTGGTCATAGAAAACCACGTAACGCACCACCTTTATCTGAGGCTTGCGTACCACTACCCGCCACCGGTCATTTTCCCACACCAGCCTGACTTTCTCCCGCTTGACTTTGGGGCCAACTTTGATGTCGACCGTCACCCAAGCCTGGGTGTCTTCCAAGGTTTTATCAACGACTATCACTTCCATGGGTGCAGGTTTCACATCCGGGCGATAGGTTTTGGCTTCGGTTTCAATTTTCACCAGCACCGGCTTGCTCTTTTCCGTGGACAATTCTTTCGCTTTTTCAAAGTCTTCGTTTGCGATGGCCTTGAAAAAGTCGTCTACCGACCGGCTGGCTTGTTCCTCCCGGCTTGTGCGACAAGCCGTACTCCCCAGCAAGAAAACAAGCATCATCCCGAGCAGGCAATTGCGTAGATAGTTGCGCATAAAATCAGGTTTGAGTTAAGTTGTACAGAAAACAAGTTGCTGTCATCCGGCATTGATTATACATTTTTGTAAATCAAACACCGGGCTAGATACGAGAATCAAAAAGAAATTGTTTGGATAAGATGTCAGTGCCGGCGGCTGCGGGATGTAAGAAAATGCAACCATTTGTTGTCTCACAAAAACGGGAGGTTTTGGCCTCCCGACAGATACTGTTTATGCGTACATGCACTGCGCTTATTTTTCCGGCCCGCCAATCGTCTACACACGTGGTATGGCATTGGAATGCCTTCACCACTGGATTGTTGGCCAGCAAGTGTGGGCAAGCTACGTTTGTTGGTAATTTCCTATTAGGGTCACACACATTCCTTGCGGGAACGCAGAAAACACTAATATATAGACACCAGAATCCGCGCCACGATCAGAAAGAACACCTGAACGAATTACTTTCCTAACCGAAAACCGATGGAAGATTTGGTTGTCGTTTCCTGGCTTTGGGTAATGTGAGCCAGGTCTTCGATGGTCAATGTTTGCGTGACGGCTTCGGTACGAATGTTCTTTTCCAATGCTGCCATGCGCAGGTGTTGCTTTTTGACGGCAGCCTGCACGATTTTCCTTACCGAACGCGCATTGCCAAAATACTTGTCGCGCTTCTCGTGCAGTTCGACCAGGTGCTTGCGCAGGTACGTAGCCGCCGTTGCATCGGGTGTCAATCCTTCGTGCTTCAACATATAAGCCGACACCCAGTACAGTTCCTCCGCAGACAGGTCGCTGAAGTTCAGTGCCTTGTCAAACCGCGACTTCAAGCCAGGGTTTGCCTCCAGGAAGCGGTCCATAGGTTCGGGATACCCCGCGACAATCACAGCAAATTCTCCACGCCGGTCTTCCATTTGCTTCAGCAGCGTTTCGATGACCTCTTTGCCGAAATCGTTTTCTCCGCCGGTTGTCAGGGTATACGCTTCGTCAATGAACAACACCCCGCCAATCGCCTTTTCAATCAGCTGCGTGGTCTTGATTGCGGTCTGGCCTATATAGCCAGCCACCAGTGACTGACGGTCGCATTCCACCAGATGTCCACGTTCCAGTAAGCCCAGGGCTTTCCAGAGTTTGGCAATCAAGCGGGCGACAGTGGTTTTTCCCGTTCCCGGATTGCCCGTGAATATGGTGTGCAGTGAGAATTTGTTCAGTACTTCCTTGCCCGACTCGCGGTAGAACTTTACCAATTGTACCAGTTCGCGAAGCTCGGTTTTGACGGAGTCAAGACCGATCAGCGAATCCAGTTCCATCAGGGTTTGCTCCAGCAGGTCTTCGTCCATTTGGATATCCGGAAGCTCTCCTTTCTTGTTCTTGAACATCACCTGAACGTCCTCCACCACTATGGTCCGCCACTCATCCTGGCTCAGCATACTGAAATCCCCGGAACGGACGATACGCAAGCCCATGTTCATCTTTATTTCTTCCATCCACGAACTGATCAGGCGGGCATTCCCGAACGATTTGTCGCGGTTGCGGTACGCTTCGGTAATTTTTTCGTACAAATATTCGCGTGACTTTTCCTCAAAACTGATGTGCTTGTGGGCTGCTTTCTGGTTGGCAATCTGAAGCAGTTCCTGCGGCAGGTAATCCGGAAAGTGGTAATAGAGGTTGAACCGTGAACGCAAGCCCGGATTGGAATCCAGGAAAATTTGCATTTGTTGCGGATAACCCGCCACCACAATGGCCAGATCACCCGGGCCGTCAGACATTTCCTTGATCAGGATTTCGACAACCTCCCGACCGAAATCCTGTTCGTCGTTTTCGCTGCGAACCAGCGAATACGCTTCGTCAATGAACAAAATGCCGCCGCGGGCCTTTTCAATCACTTCCTTTACTTTCGGGGCCGTTTGTCCGATGTATTTACCTACCAGTTCGGCACGTCCCACTTCCATGACGGTTCCTTTGGAGAGCAGTCCCATCGAATGGTAGATGCGGCCCAGCATTTGGGCGACGGTTGTTTTTCCCGTTCCCGGATTGCCCGTAAATACAGTATGCAGGCTTAAGTTATAGTTTTCCTCAAAGCCCTGTTCCTGACGCAGTTTCAGGAATTTGAGATACGCTGTGTAATCGTTGATCTTGGATTTTACTTCTTCCAGCCCCACCAGCCTGTTAAGCGAATCCATTACATCCTCCAGTTGTTCCTCTGGCTTGGATTCCTGCAAAAGCGGCTGTTGTTTCAGGGCCAATACGTGTCCGCTGCCCTGGTATACCTGCGGAATGCCCTTGACCCATTCATCGCCCACCTCAAAAGGCAGCACGGCAATAGGAGTATCCATGAAGACGATTTCCAGTGAGTATTTGTCGTTGTACCAGGTGCGTTTTTCCGAAGAGCCCCAGCCAGTCGTGATCGTCACCAGGCAATCCTCGTTCTGGGAGCTGGATTCTATTTTCTTCAGGTACGGCACACTGCCTTTGAGCTGGCCGGTATTGTTATAAAAGTTGAAGAATATTTCGCATTGCCACGGGTCCAGCTGCAGATTGACAAAGCTGAACTCGACAAAGATGTACCGTGTTTCGGCACTTTGAAACTGAGTGACATATACCCGCTCATCCTTGGGGACGCCTTCGTAGTTCCCTTCATACAACCGCACCGAGTCTACTACAAAATACGGGTTTAGCTCTTCACTGACTTCGCCGGCTTCCTCTATGTAGAATCGCTTGGCTCCTACCTGAACCCCGTCAATGGAGGCGGTCCATTCGTATATGCCTTTTTTCCAGAACGCGCCGGCTTCGGCCAGTCCCCAGCTGTGACGGGCCACGACAATATTCTCTTCACGGCTAACATTCCGGTCGATGGTCAGGGTACACAAGGGGGTACGATGCCCGGTATCACTGATCGAAAAACATTGGAAGTTGAGCGAGGCTTTCCAGTCGGCTTCATCAAATAGTTTGTTGTAAACCGACAACTCAACGTACAGATAGGTCGTCTCTTGGTTTTCGAATACCGTACGGTATTTCTTCGTATCGCCCTCAAAACTTTCCGTCGAAGCGTATGTTTTGAGATCCTTAAATTTGTATCTGTTTTCCAAGCAGCTGTAGCATTAAAATTCCAAACTCTAACTTCTGTATCCTGAGTCTCGGGTTCACTGAAGAGCCCAAGTGGCGGTTATCTGCAAATCCAAGCGCAATTTTGACAATACAACCTACTGTTAATCAGCAAATTATCATCTTTCGTCCGGTTTGAAAATATGTTTTGTGACGAAGTTTCTTCTTGCCTGAATTTATTCACACTGCTAATTTACAGAGTTGTTGTCTACCGATTATTTCAATTCGGGGCATTTATATACATGGATTGGGGTTCACCGGATTTTACCAATTACACCCCGGAAAGGTGAGTAAGATTGCTTAGAATAAAGCAACTATAGATAGGATAAGGCTTTCAAATTGTGTTAGTTAAGGCGAAAAAGCATAGGTTGGGTACTGCAAACAGGTAATTTTGAAAAGCTTTCTCTATCCGCAAGAGGGGCTACGGAATTGGCAAAAGTGACAGGATGGCATGCGGATTTGCAAGGAAACTTACAAATCAAGGCGTTTTTTTAGGACAAAACCGGGGGTTTTGCGACTATAGAAGATACTATTTGTCCAAACCAGGATTGGCAGGATTAACCGATTGACAAGATAAAAAACGACACAGGTTTGTATCGCCCCGAAAACATTCGGGATCGGAAACCAAGGCCTGTTCGACTCTCGGGCACTGATCTTGACAATCCTATTGATCCCACAAATTCCTGGTCTGACAATCAAAAACTTCCGCGCAAGGCAATCGTAAAGTTGCGTCCCGGGGCACTGATACCCGATGCAAACACCCGGTAATGTATGTCTGCCAGGTTTTCAATGCCTGCCTGCACCTGTACATAGCGCCCCAGCTGATAACTGCCCCGTATATTTAAGGTGTACCACGCAGGCATTCCTGCAGTAGGGATGGCATACTGCAGATTGTCTTCACCCGACGGACTGTAATCCTTCAGACGCTTCCAGCCGTTGTAAAGGACAAAGAACTCACCGTTCAGGCGTTTGTCGGTTGTAGTGCCGCGCACACTGATCCGGCCGAACACGGGCGGAATGTGATCCAGGGGAATTGCCAGGGAGATGTCTTTGCCGATGATGTAATTAAATGCCGCTGTTGCCGAAACATTCCGGTGAATCACCACATCTGCGCCAACGTAAAAACCGTAAATGCGGGCTTTGGCAGTATTGATGTTTTTGTACACCCGGGTTTTGCGATCTTCAAAAAGTACCGAATCCTGTCCGTTAAATTGGGTGGGCACCAACCGGATGGCATCATACATCCAGGTGTAAAATCCGTTGACTTCAAGGCGGAGCCGGTTGGCTACATTCTTTTCGATGCCGATCTCCGCGTTTACCGTATGTTCCGGTTTCAAGTCCGGATTCGGAACGGTCAGGTTGTCCCCCCCGGCCGATTCGAAGGTTTTGCCCAGGTCGTCAACATTCGGAGCCCGGAAACCGGTCGAAAGAGCCGAGGTAAACCGCCAGCCTTTTTCCAGCGTAACCACCGAGCCGAGTTGACCGTTCAGAGCGGTACTGTTTTGCTTGACGTTGGTAAAGAAGGGACTGAACTTGGGATCGTTCGTACGAGCATTTAGTGATACATTACTCAACCGGATGGCCGGAATCAGCAGGAATCTGGCGGAAGGCGCCCATTTCAGGCGACTGTACACTCCTGAAAAGTTCATCTGGCTGCCGCCATCGGGGTAGCGGGTAGTGGCGTAGGTTTTGTCACCGGTTACACTATTGATCCGGGAAGCCGTTGACCGGGCATCGTTGGCGTAAAACTCACCACCGTAATTCCATTCCAGTTTGGACGTGAGCTTCTTCATCAGATCCGCGTTCACACCGTAAATGTTCAGGTTTTCAATGCGGTCGGTACGGTTGTTATTGCCAAACCGGCGGCTGTACCGCGATTCTTCAATGTTCTGGTACGACAGAATCAACCGGACTTCGTCGTAAAGTTTGGTAGTGCGTGTGGTATGGAAAGTATAGGTACTGAACAGCCGTTTCTGCGGGCCGTAGTACCACTCGGCAAACGAAGGCTTGCCGCCGGAGATTTCCGAAAGCCGGTCGTAACGCGGAATATTGGAGGAATTGGAATATTGAATATTAAGAATGTGCTGCGTTTGTTCATTGGGCTGGAACGCAATTTTTTGCAGCAAGTCTACCTGTTGGTAGCCTGACCCTTTCTGAACTTCAGGTTTGGAGTTGACCAGTGCCGTGTCTTTGTTAGCCATGCGGGATGCGTAAACAGATCGTTCCCATTGGTAATCCTGAAACGGATTGCGGCGGCGTCCCGACCGTAAATCGTCAAAATCGGTATAGGTGATGCTGCTCAGGAAAGCCCACTTCTTCAACCCGAAATTGACGTCCACGTGGCTGCTTTTTTCCTGGCTGGCACTGGCATAACGCACAAAGGCATTGGTTTTAAGCAGCAACTTGTCGGTTTCCGAAAACTCGGCATCTTTGGTATAAAAGTGCATGACACCGCCTAACGCGTCGCTGCCGTACATGACCGAGCCGGGCCCGTACATGACTTCGACACGGTTCTGAATGTTGGGATCAACCGTAATGACGTTCTGCAAATGTCCGCTGCGGTAGATGGCGTTGTTCATTCGTACGCCGTCAATGACCATAAGCACACGGTTGGCTTCAAACCCGCGTAACACCGGGCTGCCGCCGCCCAGCTGGCTTTTCTGAACAAATACTTTTCCGGTTTGCTGCAACAGATCGGCGGAGGTAGGGCTGTTCCAAAAACGGATCTGCTGATTGCTGATAGTGGTTGTTTGCACCGGTACAGTGACGCGCTTTTCGCCGAGCCGCCCGGCAACCACCACAACTTCATCTAATGCCACGGTATCTCTGACCGGATTCTGGGCGAGGATGATGTGGCAAAAAAACAGAGCAATGGCTGCTGAGTAGACTTTCTTCATAGTTTGTTGGCTGCGTGGAATGAGTATCGACTTCTACGCAAAATACCATTTATTGCATAGAAGTAAAAAAGAGAGAACGCTAATTTAACAGAATTCCGGGGAGGTCGGGAAAAATAGTATCTTCCAACAGTCAAAAACTGGCTGGTTGACATCCCTGTCTTGGCTCACTTGAGCCCGCACCCGCAAGTCCCGGAAAAACGTCAGAATCATTTCTTTTCGTTGGCAGAATCGTCCAGCACCGGCATCCCGGTGGATTCGGCTTTGATGGAGATTTCGCGTTGTGGAAACGGAATCCGGATGCCGTTTTCCTTGAAAAGCCGGTAAATCGTGAAGCGGATCATACTCTTGTTGTTTTCAATGCGCCAAACATTGTATGTCCAGAACATGAGGTGATACTCCATGGCGTATTCGCCAAAGTTCTGCAAACGGACAAACGGGGCGGGTTTTTCAGCCACAAATTCGCTGTGAAATTTAACTGCGTCCAGCAACACCTTCTTGACTTGTTCCGGATCGGCATCGTAGGAGGCCCGCACGTTTACCGAAAACCGCACCAGCGTACGGTTGTGGCTCCAGTTGATCACATTGTCAACAATGAATTTGGAATTGGGCACAATGATGGTGACGGCGTCGCGGGTTTCCACTTTGGACGTACGAATGCCAATGGAAACCACCCGTCCGATCAGGTTGTTGATTTCGATGACATCGCCCACATGTACATTTCCCTCAAAGAGCAGAATCAGCCCCGAAACCAGGTCGTTGAACGTTTGCTGCAAGCCCAGGCCCACCCCCACCAGCAACGCCGCCGAACCTGCCAGCAGCAATGACAAATCCACACCCATGAACTGAAAGGCGATGAGTATGGCCGCTACATAAATGAAATATTTGACCAGTTGCTTGAATGTAAACTGCCGCCCTTCGTCGATGCCCAGCCGGGCAAACACGCGTTTGCGCAGGACCTTGTTTAGAAACCACACCAGCCACCGGCTGACAAACAGGATGAAAATGACGGTGAGAATATCGAAGACGGTAAGGTTAAACCCCTTGATCTTGAGGATACTGAATTCGAGTAGTTTAACAATTTCGTCTTTCATGACAGGCAGGATTATCCGGGGTTTTGATCGTGCCAAAGATACTATTTTTCAGACGTCCCCGCCAGAAATTCCTTGGGAGTGATGCCTGTTGCGTTCTTGAAAGCGCGGTTGAACGTTGATTTGGAATTGAATCCGCAATCCAAGGCAACCGCCAGCAGAGTCAGGTGTTTGTTCTGCGGACTTTGAATTTGCTTTTTGAATTCCTCCACACGGTAAGCATTCACAAAATCATTGAAGTTCTTCTTATATACGCCATTGATTACTCCCGAAAGCACCGATGTGTTGGTTTTGAGCTGGTGTGCGACATCGGCCAGCGTGAGTTCGGGCTGCAGGTAGGGCTGGTTGTGCTGCATGAGCTGGTCGATTCTGTCTTTCCACTCGCGGTAGTCGGATGGCAAATCCGTCGTTATCTGTGTGGACTTTGGTTCCGGGTCATCTTTGAAAGCCACCTGCCGGGACGGCTGCGCCTGTGCGTAACCTGCAATGGAAACGTAATAGATCAGGAGCACCATCAGCAGATTATCCCACCAATCCTGCTCGAACGACAATTGGAAAATCACGTCTACGAGTATGTGCAGCCAATCTGCCAGCAGGCCCAGAGCCAATACAATCAGAAAATTGCGGTACCATTTGAAGCTAACCGAGTCAATGTCAGAAAATTGGCTTTTTGTCCAGGTACGGTAGTGTTGGTAGAGCTTCAGCGAACGGTAGAAGTAATAGATTTGTAAAATTACGCCAATGAAAAACTCCAGATGGCCGATTCCATAAGGTCCGTGCACGTTCTGCTCCCAGTCACGGACAAACTCGTGGCCTTGCGCATACACCGCAACATGGTAGACGGTGTGTACCAGAAAAGGTATAAAATGCCTGACATCCTTGCGAGAAAACCGGAAACTGCTGTCAATCTGGCTCTTGAAGTAAAAATACCAGAGTGGTGGAAACGCGAATCCGAATCCGCGCGGCAGGAATTCCAGTTCTTCCCAAAGAATGTTGATGCCGGAAAACCCGAGCATGTATTCCCATATGCTGAACGTCATGCCCACCAGCACCAGCCCAAGCAGCACATCCGACAGCCGCCCGTTCTGACGGCTTCGGTTCCAGAGCAATACGGCATAAATCCAGCCTTGAATAAAACCAAACCAGAGCGGCGTGGAATAAAGATTGAGCGATAGGTTCATGAATTTTTATACAAAGCAAGGCAAATGCATCCGGGTTTTTGCATTTTTGGAAGATACTATTTTGGCAGCAAACAAGCCATTATCGGCACAACTAAGTAGTCAGAAACAAGAAAAAAGACATGAGACAAAAGACAGTGCGCTGCATGCCAGACACCACTACTCAAGTAAAATACACGTTCCTTTTGTCCTAGTATTTGGTCAATCTTTTCGCAAATGGATGGTTTTGCCGTTGTCTGCCAAAGTAGCGGTATAAAATGGCACACCCGATAGTTTTTGACCGCTCATGACCAGGTCTTTCTCTTTGCTGTCGGCCAGATAGAATCGGGTACCCACGGCCACCGTAAACTCCTTGGTGCCGCCCGGCCGCAGGAAGTCGCCGTAAGTGCCGTTTTCCGTAGCACCGGGACTATACGTAATAAAAGTATATTCCCGGAACAGCAGGCTATTGTTTTTGAACGTAATTTTCACAGTCACAGGATTGTTTTGTGACAAAGCAGAAAGGGTTACGAACAAACCTACGACTACCAATGCAAGTTGCTTTTTCATGGGAAAAGGATGGTTAGAAAGTATGGAACAAAATAGTATCTTTCAGATAGGAAAAACCGGTATCCGTCAGTTGAAGCAGACGGCAATGATGGAAAGCTGGTTTAAACCGACTGGAATCCGCCCTAAAGCGAGAAGAGATAGTTTTCTTTCTCTTCGTCCACCGTTACGATGAGCTTTTCGGAGTAACTGGCGCTGGTTTTCCAGTAAGGTCCGTTGCAGGAATATACTTTTGACCCAACCGGACAGCTCATTTTTTGCTCGCCGAAACAGCTCAGGGATTTTGAAAACCCATGCTGCGATTTCTTATCCATATCCCACGGGAGCTGCACCCGCACGTGAACCGTTGTGGGAAAGAACGACGAGCCTTTGACACGAAACGTCACCATTTTTAACCCTTTTTCTTTCGCCGTTTGCTCAACAGTTTTGTCCCGGTTGACTTCGGCCAGGGCATAGGTCTCTTCGCTTAGTTCCTGCTGCGCTGCTTCAAGACAATCTTCACGGCTGATGTGGTAGTCTTTTGTCACCGAGAAGCTTTTACCGTCGTCCTGTGCATGCACGACAAACAAGAGTTCCATCGTTCCGTTACGCTTGCCATACACCCGCACCGGCGCCGGCAAATTGGTTGCGTGCGACCCCATCGCGTTGAGGCTGTAGCCATAGTTGGCTTTTTGTTTGGTTTCGCTGTTGAAATGCCTGAACTCAAGCCATTGGGTTTTCAGCGACGAGTTGGTGACCGTGAAACTCACCCGACTTTCGGCGGTTTGGGCCTGGCTGCTCAAGCTAACCAGTAGTATGGCAATCGTTGCAACGGCTGGCTTCACAGCTTTGGATTGCCAGGGTTTGCTTTGCCACAAACCGGCCAGTGAATATTTACCATCGCCTACGGCAAAAATCATCAGGAATGCGAAGAAAATGAGTTGCTGGAAATACATCCCGACGATGGGTTCAGGGTTTTCGTACCAGACATAGGAAACCACAAAGAACTGAAACGCCAACTGCAAAGCACTCAAGCGGGTAAGTAAGCCCAAGGCGATGAGCAACCCGCCGATGAATTCCCCATATACCGCCAGGTAAGCCCAGAACGACGGGCTGATGAACGTAAACCCAATGTCGCCGACCTGTTTGACAAACCACTCCGGTACGCCAAAAGCCAGATTGCTCCAATCGCCAGTTCCTTTTTCGTTGATTTTATGGAATACCTTGGCAAGCCCGGCACCAATGGCCATTGAAAGCCCCACGTGCAGCCGAAACAGCAGGTAAATACTTTGAAAGACAATGGATTGTTGTGGTAGCGACCCCGTCAAAAATGTGATCAGTTTTTTCATGTTGCGTTTGTTTGTGAGGCCATGCCCCGGTAAAGATTGGGACAAAAGAGGCACAGGATTCTCGCACAAACGCTTCGAAATATCATTTGGGACGTGTCAAACTATGATTTGACACATTTAGCAAGATCGTTTTGCACAAATAAAGGTGATACCCTTGCGTTTCGGTTCTTTACTAATCAACAAACCGCAATGGCGGAGGAGAGAAAAGAGATACAGGCATATTCACAGGTTTATCCACAGCGGAATATACTATTCAAACGAGACGGATAATGTCTGTATCGGGTGGGGTATGGTTAAACTGGCGGCTCATGGAGAGCATTTGCCCCTTGTGATGAAATTCGTGTGTACTTACGTGGGTGAATACGGCCAGCGGTGTCGTCGTCAGCAATTGTCCTGAATTACGCATGGTTCCGGTGATGGCTATTTCCCATTGGCCATCAAAGTGTTGTAAAAACCGCTGCATCAACTCATTGATGGAAGCGTACACAGGCCGTACATCTGCAGCCTGCCGCACCGACTCGTACGCTGTAATCGGGATAAATTGTTGCAAGGCAAAATGACTGAGCCAGAATTGGTAGGCATTGGCGATATGCACGTGAAGGTTGCGTATACTGCCACGACCAAAATTAGCCAGCTCACGCACATAGTTTTCCGTAGCAATGGACTCACAATAGGTAAACAATACGTCACGACTGCTCTTGACCAATTCGTATTGTTGTTCTAGCAGTAGTAGGGTTGGGCTTGCCATCAGACTGATCGAAATGATTCGTAGTGAAGTTCGTAATGCTGTGACTGAGCGTCAAAACGTTTTAATATGGCACGGGCCTTGGGCGGTACATAGGCGGTTTCGAAGTTATCGCCGGCGAATGCTTTGACCGCTTCCCAGCTTTCAAACCACATGATAGTGACAAACTCTACCTCCTCCACCTGTGGTCGCCGCAGCAACTGAATGCCTCTGTACCCTGATACACCTTTCTGTTCAATGCCAACAAAGATCTCCGTTTTTAGAAGAGTTTCGTAGTTATCAGCATTTTCGGGAGTTGTCCAGCCGTGCCAGATGCGTGCAATCATATAAGTTCAGATACTAGAGTTAGACAAGAGATGCAAGATAAAAACCCATACTACTGAATGCTGCCAGGAGTTTTGCATACAAGGTTCTGGTGCTTGAAAAGATACTGTTTTTTGACTGGCTGGGGGCTCAGGAAACCTCACACACATACAAAACAGGATTTTAAAGCTGCGGATGACTATTGCACCGCAATTTTAAAATCCTGTTTTGTATCAAATCCAATTACTTCTGTTGTCCGGATGCCTGCTGGGATTGCTGCATCGGGTTGCGCGGTCTGCCGCCTTGCTGCTTGTACAGTTGGAAACGGCTGGGCACTGATTGGCGTGGGAAGTAATTATTCTCAGTGTCAATATCGGCCGTTTGCAGATACGGGTCCAGGACAAACTGTTTCACCGGCTTTTCGGTCACGATAACTTTATTGATCTCTTTGGCATTCAGTCGCCAGATTTCCGCCGGATAGGTTTCCACTTTTTCGGTGCCGTCTTCAAATTCCATCTTCACAATCACCGGACTGAGCAGGCCGCCGTTGTTCTTGAGTTTCAGCGTATAGAAATGCAAGCCTGATTCCAGCAGTTTTTTTTCTTCGGGAGACAAGTTTTTCTGGTACGCTTCAAACTGAGCCTTGTCTTCGGGCGTAATCTGGTACCGGTTGTAGCTGTTGTAAAAATCATTCAGTTCCGGATTTTTATCCACCAGCGTACTTTTGATCTGCTCGGCATTGCGCTGCTGACTGATCGTCTTGGGCTTGGCATCCACTTCTTTCTGAGCCAGCGGTTTTTCGACATCGGGGTTTTGGCTGTTCACTTTATAGTAATTGACATCCTCCAGCGAAACCTCCACCGGATCGGTGCCGTAGAACCAGCCCCGCCAGAACCAATCCAGATCCACGCCCGAAGCATTTTCCATGGAACGGAAGAAGTCGGCCGGATGCGGGTGCTTGAAGGCCCAGCGCTGGGCGTATTCCTTAAAGGCCAGGTCAAACAACTCACGGCCCATCACCGTTTCGCGCAGGATATTCAATGCCGTGGCGGGTTTGTCGTAGGCATTCGGGCCAAACTGCAGAATCTGCTCGGAGTTGGTCATGATGGGTACCAGCGTTTCCTTGCTCGATTTCATGTAGCTGACAATCTGGTACGGTTCGCCACTCCATGATGGGTAGCCGCGTTCCCATTCCTGCTCGGCCAGGTATTGCAAAAACGAATTCAGGCCTTCGTCCATCCAGCTCCACTGCCGTTCATCGGAGTTGACAATCATCGGGAAGAAGTTATGGCCCACTTCGTGGATGATGACCGAAATCATGCCGTATTTGGTTTGGGCCGAATAAGTGCCATCCGCTTCCGGCCGGCCGCCATTGAAGCAGATCATCGGGTATTCCATACCACCGCCATTGCCGATCCAATGGGTGGAGATGGCTTTGGGATACGGATACGCAATGGTATGTTTTGAATAACTTTTCAGCGTATGCTCCACGGCACGGGTCGAATATTTGCCCCACAACGGATTGCCCTCCTTCGGATAGTAACTCATGGCCCATACCGGACGGCCTTCCACGTCACATAGCTTGGCATCCCATATGTACTTGCGCGAACTGCAAAAAGCAAAGTCACGCACATCACTGGCCTGGAAAATCCACGTTTTCTTGCCTTTGGGCTTGCCTTTTTCGGCTTGCACCACTTCGTCTTGTGTGACAATGACAACCGGATCTTTGGCCGTTTCGGCTTGGCGCAGGCGTTGCAGTTGCGTGGATGTCAATACTTGTTTTTCGTTGGTCAGGGTTCCGGTGGCTCCCACAATGTGATCATCGGGAACGGTAAGGGCGACATTGTAATTACCGAAAGTGAGGGCAAACTCGCCTTGTCCCAGAAACTGTTTGTGTTGCCAGCCCCACACGTCGTCATACACGGCCATGCGCGGAAACCACTGCGCAATCGTATAGGTATAGTTGCCATCAGCAGGAAAATATTCGTAGCCGCTGCGGCCGCGCTGCTTGTTCATGTCGGTAATGTTGTAGTTCCAGTCAATCGCGAACACGACCGACTGACCCGGACGCAACGGCTGGGGCAGATTTACCCGCATCATGGTATTGTTGATGATGTATTTCAGCGCATTGCCCGATTTGTCTTTTACCGCCGTGATTTTAAATCCGCCGTCAAACTGGCTGCCTACCATGTAATTCATGGCTGTAAACGAAACCGTATTGTTCACAGTGCCAGTACGGGTTTTGGCGGCCATGGATTCCTTGTCAAAAATATTCTGGTCCAGTTGCAGCCACAGGTAGCCCAGCTCGTCGGGTGAATTGTTGTGGTAGGTAATGGTTTCCGAACCGGTGATGCGCTGCTTTTCGTCGTCGAGTTCGGCGCGAATGTTATAATCGGCGCGTTGCTGCCAGTATTCCTGCCCGGGAGCCCCCGAGGCACTGCGGTAGTTATTGGGGGTGGGCAGCGCGGTGCCCAGTTGCTCGAATTTGGATTGTGCGGTTTCGTTGGTTTGAGCAAATAGCCCGGCACAATAGCCCAGGCTTAAGAAAAGCAGAGTAAATCTCTTCATAACAAAGGGTGTAATGGTTAGTTGTTGACGTACGTGGGGCACATTTGTTTTACTGATGTATTGACTAAGATACTTATTTTACCCGAAACCAGCCAGAACAGCCTGATTCAAACGCATGAGAACAGGCATTGTCCTGATACCTGGTCATCCATAGGCTATACAAAAAAACGGTACGCCATCTTCAAACGTGGCACGCTTTTTGGACTTCAGATAGCCGACTCCATTGAACACAAACGTGTGTTTCCGGGAAGTCTGAACAGGGTACATGATCTGAAAACTGCCGGAGTTTTGTACGAGTAAATGTATAAAAGATTTGGGAAGATTTTCGGGTTTTATAGCAAAAATTGCGTTAGCTTTGTTGTCGGTTCGCTTAAAATTTTCTTATACTAATTGTCACCTTTATCACCCAGTAGAATGATGAACACTCGTAATTGCAAAATTTTATTTGTCTTTGCTGCGTTGTTTGTTGCAGCCGCAGGAATGAATGTAAGCCAGGCTCAGACCGCAGTACAACCTCCCAAAGAAATCAATGATTTGCTGTCGAAATATACCTGTCTGGCTTGCCACAAAGCCGATGCCAAACTGGTAGGCCCGGCCTACGTAGACGTTGCCAAGAAAAAATATACCAATGACAAAATTGTGGAATTGATTTACAAGCCGCAGCCGTCCAACTGGCCGGGTTATCCGCCAATGGCCCCCATGACGCAGGTGCCTAAGGCCGATGCACTGAAGATTGCGGCCTGGATCAACTCATTGAACAAGCCTGCCAAGGCAGCCGCGAAAAAGTCCTAAACAAACCCTTGCATATACCGAAAGCGCAGCCATGGCTGCGCTTTTTTGTTTTGGCGACTGGTCATGCGTTTCAAGCAAAACAGTATTACCCGGAATGCCAAAACCTGGTTCACAAAAAACGCACCCGGTTGGGCCGGATGCGTTTTAATGGCGTAAGTCACGTAATGGCAAGTTTATTTTTTCAACAGATCACGGATTTCAGTGAGCAACGCGATATCGGCAGGTGGTGGTGGAGGTGTTGCCGGAGCTGCCTCTTCTTTCTTTTTGGTTGCATTCATGGCTTTGATAACCAAAAACATGACAAACGCAACAATCAGAAAATCAATGCAAGCGGTAAGGAATGCACCCCATTCCACAGCGACACCAGGCGTGACTACAGCACCAGCCGCGTCTTTTACCTCTTCCCTGATGACAAGTTTTTTGTCGTCCAATTTCACACCACCGAGTAGGAGCCCTACCAAGGGTGCAAACATTTTTTCGACAAATGTGGTAGTTACTTTTCCAAAGGCAACACCCATCACAAAGCCTACGGCAGTGTCAATAAGATTACCTTTGAGTGCAAATTCTTTAAACTCAGATATAAAACCCATAATAATACATGTGTTTGAATGTTCGGCTAGATTAGATTGAAGAGATCTACAACTGGTTTCGAAAGCAACTTACGCATATTAAAAAAGGGCAAATTTCACTGAAAAAACAAGTAATCTTGAGACTTATTTGCTTCTTTATATTACAACATACTGATTATCAATCGCATGCACAGAAACCAAGAAACCCTCTGTCCAGTTAGAATAGTATCTTTTTCATTCGTAAAACCTTCACACTCAACACTTGCCGGGAAACCATTACTTTTGGGTCTGGCTGGTAAAGGTGCTCTCAAAAATCCGGTCGGCATTGTTTGTCTCAAAGCCGTCCCGCAGGTGTTCGCGCCTGATCTGGTCAGCGGGCAGATGCCGGAACTGCGGCAATACTTTCCGTTCGGCAAACTCTACGTAACTTCCTGATATTTTGTGCGTTTCGCCACCGGCGAAAGTGGCGTCAATCATTTCGGCAACAGACGAGCTTTGCAGCAGTCCGCCGTCCGGACTGGTCTTGATTTTACCACCCGAATCGTTGAGTTTGATGCCAATTTGCTCCAGGAATGCATTAAATTCGGGCAAGGTACCGTATCCTTCCCTGAGGTTGTGCACACTGATGGTGTAGTGGTTCAGGTAATACCGGTTGTAAATCACCCAGGCCGCATATTCACTTTCGGCTTGCAGGGTCTGGTAATCTTCCCAGATAGGTACACGCCACAGCGGCTGGTGCAAAAAGGCATCCACCGCCACGCCGTTATCCAGATCCAGTGCATTCACCGGGTCTGATTTCACTTCGCCGGTGTAGCTGGCAATGATTCGTTGCGCCGTTTCTGACAAGTCACCGATGCGCAGTTCGCTCACAAAAATGCGCGGAAACCGCGGCTCCGGTGGCGAAAACCAAAAGGCGTTCAGTTTCTTTCCCTCAAAATAAAAATAGTCGCGTTTCTGGTAACCGTAGTGCAGGAATATCTTTTCAAACGAGGCAATGCCCAGTTGCGGCACGCCCATGGTGCGAAAGGCAATGTGGTCATTCTCAATGGCATCGGCTTGCGGAATAACACCCCGTTCGATCAAAGCATCCAGAATCCGGTTCACATCCGGCACGCGTTGCTGGTAACGCTGCATGAGCCCGTTGAGTACAAATTCCAGCGTTTCTGTGTTTGTTGATTTCATATCGTTTCATTTTGTCTGAACCCTGATTCGCTTGATTAAAAGATTTCCTTGATGGAAACACGCAGATCTGACACTAGGTGTCTGACCGGAAACCCGAGACCTGGTTAATGTTTGGAAGTAAACCCCGATAATCCAATAATCCTATTGATCCCGGTTCAGACGGTTTTTATTTGAACAGGGCGCCGTTGGAAGTTGACAAAAACAGATCAAACGGAATGTCTTCCTGCTTCAGGAATCCTTTTCGCGGCAGCGACTCGTTGGCAACCATTTCCACCACTGCCGCCACCGAAGCTGCCGTAGTCCACGAAATGGCCCGCCAGTGCTGACCCTCGATCTGCTTGGGGTAATACGCCTGGTAAAACTCTTCCCGCTCAATCTTCTCATCACGCCAGCCTTCCACTACCGCATACACATATACAACATCTTCCTGTACCGGAGGTTTGGCATTGGTCAGAATTTCTTCGGTGAGTTGGCGGTTGTCTTTCATGATCAGTTCGTACAACATAAACCGCATCAGCTTGGCGTGTCCCGGATAACGGATGGTTTTGTAATTGAGCGTATCCACCTGGCCTTCGTAGGTTTCGCACATGGTACCCAGGCCACCCGAGGTGCTGAACGCTTCAAACTCCTGTCCCTCAATGTTAATCAGCTCAATGCCGTCCAGCGAAGGCACCATTTTGCGCACCCCGTTGTGGATCACTTCCGAATCATTGATGTACTCGTTGATGACCCCTGCCGGTGACCACGTGAATGAATACCCCAGCAAGCCATTGGGATAACGCGGCAAGGCACCCACACGCAGTTCTATGTCCCGCAGTTTGGTGAAACGCCGGGCCAGGTCCGAACCGACAATGCCAATCAGACCGGGAGCCAGCCCGCATTGCGGTGCCATCACCCCTTTGGAGGTTTTGGCCATTTCACGGATACTATTGGTCGTGGGCACATCTTCGGTGAGGTCAAAATAGTGGATGCCCAGCTGGTGTGCCGTTTCGGCAATAGGCAGGTTCAGGTTGTACGGCAGGCAGGAAACCACCGCGTCAAAATCTTTCAGCGTTTGCTTCAAAAACGCATGATCAGCCACATCGCCCTGGATGGTTTCGAAAGGCAACGGAAACGAATAGTGTGGCTTATTTTTGTCAAGCCCGGTCACGCCGAAGCGTTTGCTCAACAGCACACCGACCAATGAGCCAACCTTGCCCATGCCGATTACCAAAACATTTTTCATAAGTGTTACGGAATAGTAGAAAATGATCAGATGAATAAACGGTGCAACGGACAGTGCATGAAGGGTTGCGCCATCCGGTACGGAATGAAAATAGTATCCCGGAAAAATAGAAAACACCCTTCAGTCTTTTATCGGAATAAAAGAACTGGCACTACGCAGGTAGGACAACCGAGCCAGAAAGGCTTGTAGTTCGGAGTTCAAGGGGAAACAATAGTCAGGTTTGATGGCAAATATAGCAAAGAAGCCGTACTGTGCAAATGATCGGCAAACCGCGCAAGGTCGCGGCCCTGCGCCGGATGACCATGTAAATGCCGGGGCAGCCTTTGCAACCAAGCCAGAATCGCGTTTGGCACGCCTAGGATTTTTATTGCAGGTGTATCTTTTTGGGTGTTTTTACTTAAGAAAATATTCGATCCTTTTTGGTCTTATCTCAAACTTTGCAGAACTTTAATACTACTTGAACAACCTGACTCTGAGTGCTGATTTTGCTTACACACCCGCATGCAGCACCGGAAAACGTGTAATCACCACACGCCATCAAACCACGCCCACGGGCATTGCCACTTAACGCCTGTTTTTCTCAGCTATCCGTTACCTGATACTTTCAGCGGTAAAAAATACGAGTATGTAAGAAAATGCAGGTTACCATTACTTTCTCATCATTATCAAGGATTGAACCATGTATGGAGTTGTAAACAAAGCGATTCAGGGACTTGTCACTGAGAATTTCGGACAAGAAAAGTGGGAGCAGGTCAGACTGCACAGCGGTGTAAACGTGGATACATTCATCAGCAACGATCAGTATGATGATTCGATCACGTTCAAACTGGCCATGGCTGCTAGTGCGGTACTTAAGATGAGCCTGAAGGAGGTTCTTCATGCCTTCGGGAAGTACTGGGTGCTCAAAACGGGCAAGCAACATTACGGCTCGCTCATGGATGCCGGCGGCAGCAATTTGCGTGAGTTTTTGGTGAACCTGCCTAATTTCCACAGCCGGATCATGCTTCTCTATCCGAATATCAAGCCGCCCGAATTCAAAACGGTGGTGATCAGTGAAACAGAAATACACCTGCACTATTTCTCGACGCGTACCGGGCTTACCGACTTTGCCGAAGGCTTGGTGATGGGCCTGGCAGATGCATTTCATGAACAGGTAACGGTGCGTGTCATCCAGCAAAAGGGCGAAAAAAACACCCACGATGTGTTCCAGATTTGCTGGTGACGGGCCATGCCATCAATCTTGGTTTTAACAGAAGATTCGTTCAACGATGAATTTTATATACGAAAACGACGCGATTGATTTAAACCATCTGTTTCCGTTTTTCCTGGAAATCGATGAAAGTCTGTGCATCCGGAGAGTGGGCAGGAGTCTGAAGAAAATAAATCCGCTGCTGGAAGAATCCCTGCCGTTTGAGTCTTGCTTTTCCATCATACGTCCCTGGAGTGTAACCATGACTTTTCAGGGGGTGCTTGATTATTCGTCGCAACTGTTCATTCTCAAGGACAAAGCGAAGGATCTGGTTCTGCGCGGGCAGTTCCTGCATTTGCCCAACCAGCGTTCATTGCTGTTTCTGGGCACCCCATGGATTACAGAAAGCACGCAGCTCACCCAGTATTCGCTTCATTTTCACGATTTTTCGCTGAGCGATTCGTTTACCGACATGATCCAGCTCTTACGGGTGAATGAGATCAATACGACGGAAATAAAATCGCTGGTGGAAGACTTGCACAGGCAGAAACAAAAGATAGAGGACAAAGAAACATCGTACCGGCAACTGGTTGAAAACGCAACCGATATTATTTTTCGTTGCAACGCCGCGGGTATTATTACCTATATCAACCCGGCAACGTACAAAATTACCGAATACACTGCTGAAGAAATCATCGGGCACAAGATTTATAACATTGTCGCACCTGAGTTTCGGGAAGAAATCAGACAGGCGCTACAAAATCAGGTGCAAAACAAAGTAGCCAATATCAGCCTGGACTATATTGTGTACCACAAAAAAGGGCACCCGATCTGGCTGTCGCAAAACAACATTGCCATCTTCGAAAACGACCAGGTGGTCGGCTTTACCTCAATAGCACGCGACATTACCTACAAAAAGGAAATCGAAAAAGAATTGCTGCTTTCACGCAAGAAAGCGTTGGAACTGGTTGTTGCCCGGGAGCAGTTCCTGGCCAATACCAGCCACGAAATCCGGACGCCGATGAATGCCATCATCGGACTCAGCGATCTGCTCAAAGACACGCCGCTGACCGAGAAGCAGAAGGAATACGTGTATTCAATCCATACATCCGCCGAAAATCTGCTGGTGATCATCAATGACATACTGGATCTTTCCAAGATTGAGGCCGGCAAGCTTACCCTCGAAACCATCCACTTTGACCTTCAGGACAAGCTGAGCATATTGATTCGGTCCATGCAGATCAAAGCATTGGAAAAGAACCTGTACCTGGACCTGCGCGTCGATACACACCTGTGCACGCATGTGAAGGGAGATCCGTACCGGCTCAACCAGATACTGATGAACCTGCTGAGCAACGCCCTGAAGTTCACCGAAAAAGGCAGCGTAATCCTGAGGGTGGAACTGGCCGAAGAGCAATCCAACCGGCAAGTCATCCGCTTCCGGGTAGAAGACACCGGAATAGGAATAGCTCCGGACAAACTCCAGTACATTTTTGATGATTTTACCCAGGCCGACGCCTCGACTACCCGCAAGTATGGCGGCACAGGCTTGGGCCTGTCGATCAGCCGGAAACTGGCCGAGCTGATGAAAGGCTCGTTGTCGGTGACCAGCCAGGTTGGCGCAGGTTCGGCTTTCATCCTGGAACTTCCCCTGGAAAAAGGGGTTCCCATGCTCCAGAACAAAAAATCACTGTACGAAACATCCCCCAATCTGTTGCAGCACAAAACCGTATTGCTGGTCGAAGACAATGAATTCAACCAATTGCTTGCCTCAACGATACTGGAACAGTGGAATACAAAAGTCACCATTGCCCGACACGGGCAGGAAGCCGTTGAAAAAGTAAAAATGCAGGAATTTGATGTCATTCTGATGGACATACAAATGCCGGTGATGGGTGGTGTGGAAGCCACCCGGATCATCCGCAACGAATTGTCCATCCATACGCCCATCATTGCCCTAACGGCCAATGCCATCGTGGAGAATGTCAAGGAATACATAGACAATGGCATGAATGCGTGCGTGACCAAGCCTTTTCAACGCGAAAAACTTTTCGAAGTCATCCACCAGGTGCTGACGCAGGCCAAAAACGTTGTGTGAAACGCTCCCATGTACACGCGACCGAACGGTTCAGCCAACGGCTGATGCCAACTAGTATCTTCTGAAAAGCCAAAACCCTCCGTCCCGAAACCGACCAATCTACAGCGGTGCGCAGGCCGGGAAAATGCCTGATCCTGACGGCATTTTTACTTTTTGACATTTAATGCTTATTTTGGTCACATGCTGACACTTCTCAAAGCTTACCAAAAGCGGCTGACCAACCTTACCTCTTCCAATAAATCACTGTTGCTGCTTACCTTGCCTGCCGAGCAGTTTATCGACTTGCACGAACTGGATTTTCTGGATAACCGGCCTTCATTTGACATCATCCGGCAACTGCTGGCCCACAAGAGCCGGATTCCGCTATGCGACGTGCTCGACAGCCGCTATGACAAAGTGAACGAAGCCGCCAAACGGCTGCGGCGCGTAGCCCGTACGGCCACTTTTATTGAGCAGGAACGCGGTGCCCAGGATTTGTACGTAGGCTATCCGATGGTGCGCGGCAAGCTCATCGACGGCACGCCGGTGCGGTGCCCGCTGCTGTTTTTTCCGGTCAACCTGGAGCAAAACGGCAACCGTTGGGAGTTGCTACCGCGCGAAGGAGAGTCGTTGCAGTTCAACAAGAGCTTTTTGCTGGCGTATGGATATTTCAATGCAGTAAAGATTACCGACGAATGGCTCGAAACGGATTTTGAGGGTTTCAGCGACGACAGCCTGGCTTTCCGTACCCAGTTGTACGAACTGCTCAAGCAAAGCCCGCTGGAGATCAACTTCAATCCAGAAACCTTTACCGACAAGCTCCAGCATTTTCAGTCGTTCAAAAAAGCGGACTTTGCGGAATCGCAACGCAATGGCGAAATCAAGCTTTTTCCCGAAGCGGTATTGGGTATTTTTCCACAGGCAGGCTCGTACCTGATGCCCGACTACCAGTACCTGATCGAGAAGAATGCCTTTCCGGAAACGGAAGACTTTTTCGGTCTCCCCCCCTACTCTTCTTTCAAAGACAAAGGATTGGGTGAGGCCTCTCTGCTGACACCCCTGGCCCTGGATGCCTCGCAGGAACATGCCTTGAAGCTGATCAAATCCGGGCAGTCGATGGTGGTGCAGGGGCCGCCCGGAACCGGGAAGTCGCAACTCATTGCCAATCTCATGGCCGACTACGCTGCCCATGGCAAGCGTGTGTTGCTGGTTTGTCAGAAACGGGTGGCACTGGATGTGGTGTACGAACGGCTCAAGCAAGTGGGCATGGCCGACTTTATGGCAGTGGTGCACGACTTCAAGCAGGACCGCAAGGCCATTTATGAGCAACTGAACCGGCAAGTGGAACGGCTCGACGAATACAAGCGTGTGAACAAGAGCCTGGATGCCATTTATCTGGAACGCAACTTTACACAGGAATGCCGCCGGATCGACAAACTTTCGGCCGAGCTGGAAGAATTCCGCAAAGCCCTGTTCGATGCCATGGTTTGCGGCCTTTCAGTCAAGGAACTCTACCTCACCAGCAGCTTTGAAAAACCCAATATTCCGCTCAGAAAAGCATACAAGCATTTTCGGTTCGGGCAAACCGAGGATTTCATGCGTCGGCTCACGGCGTACGAGTCGTACAAATACCTTGATGAACCCACACACCCGTGGCACAACCGGGTTTCCTTTCATGCCTTTGTCTACAGTGATCAGGACCAGATTACTGATTTTTTACAGGAGATCCCCGCCACCGCGCAGAGTGTAATCGCCCAGTGTGAACGGGTGGGGAATCTAAGGCTTACCATTCCGGACCTGGAAGTGATAGCCCGTGAGGAAAACAAAATCCGGCAGGTAGTCGAATTGATTCCCGACGAACCGTTGTGGCAGTTGTTTTTGCATTACCATGCGGGAAACAATGCATTTGTCAACGCCAAATGGCTGGAGGAACACGAAAAAGCATTGCTCAAATGCCTCAAGGGAGTGGGCATTGAAAAAACGACACCGACACTGGATTTGCCACACATGCTTGAGCTGTGCCAGGACGCACTGGAGGCGCGCAAAAACTTTTTTTCGTGGTTGCAGTGGTTATGGTTTTCAGGCAAAAAAGCCCAGGTGAAAGACCTGACCGATGCCAATGATCTTTCCCTGCAAAAAGAAGACCTGAAAAAACTAGTCGAAAAACTCAGGCGACGCATTGCCTTTGAAAAAATCGTGGACAGCCTGCACGTCGTATGGCCAGCAGACAACCTGCAGGAAGCCGAGCTGGCCAGGCAATGGTTTGCCGACCAGCGGACCGCCCGAAAAGCGCATAAACTAACGCAAAAGCTGGCCTCCTGGTACCCATTGACACCCTTGCTGCAAGGAACGTACACCACGTTTCAGGAAAAACTCTACCAGCTTCAGGCCATCACCGACGAATGGATGCAAGCAAAATTGCACTGGCGCCACTACCTTACCGAACTGCAAATCACCAATTACTGGAAAAATCCAGCCAGTATCCCCGCAACACTCGAAGCCCTGGTTGAAGACTTTGACGCCCTGCACGAACTGGACACCATCAAATACAACCTGAATCCGTACGAACGAGAGGTGGTCAGCCAGGTGGTTCTTCTCGCCCCCAACGGAGGGTCACCCGACACTTCTGCCCAGGAGAACGTTGGAACCTGGGGCGCCATCTTCGACAACAGCCTGCGCCTGGCTTGGATCGAGCACATCGAGTCGCAGTATCCGATACTGAAAGCAGTTTCGACGCACAAACTCCGGCAAATGGAAGAAGAACTCCAGGAAGCGGTACTGAAAAAACAAAACCTGAGCCGGGAAATGCTGCTGATGAGGTTACGCGAACAAACATACCGCAAGGTGGAATACAACCGGCTCAACAACCGGGTCACCTACCGTGATCTGCAACACCAGGTCACAAAAAAACGGCACGTGTGGGCATTGCGCAAATTATTGGCCGAACTCGGAGACGAAGTGTTTCAGCTCATTCCCTGCTGGATGGCCTCACCCGAATCGGTATCGGCTATTTTTGGCATGGACCAACCTTCTTCCATAGGTGATGCAGCGACCTTCGATCTGGTCATTTTTGACGAGGCATCGCAGTGCTTTGCCGAGCGGGGCATTCCGGCGATGGCACGGGGCAAACAACGGGTCATTACCGGCGACAGCAAACAGCTGCAACCCAGCGATTTGTATCAGATTCGTTACGAAGAAGAAACCGAGGATGTACCGGATCTGGAAGTAAACTCGCTGCTTGACCTCACGACGCGTTACCTGCCGCAAACGCAGCTCCGGGGCCACTACCGGAGCCAAGCCCTTGAACTGATCGATTTCTCGAACCGGCATTTTTACCGACAGAACCTGGAACTGCTGCCTGATTTTCATTTGATCAACAAAAAAGAGCCTGCCATTCAGTATTTGAAAGTAGACGGCCTCTGGCAGGAAAGCCAGAACCGGCCGGAAGCAGAAGCGGTGATTGACCTGGTATGGAAGCTCAACCAGCAACTGCCTGCTGCACACATTGGCATTGTGACATTCAATTACAAGCAGCAGAACCTGATCCAGGATTTGCTGGAAACCACCGCCGTCGAACGCGACTGGGTGGTACCGCCTTCGTTGTTTGTCAAGAACATTGAAAACGTGCAGGGCGATGAACGCGACATCATTGTGTTTTCGGTCGGGTATGCACCCGACTCCGCCGGCAGGTTGGTCATGCAGTTTGGCAGCCTGAACCAGCAAGGAGGCGAAAACCGGCTGAATGTGGCCATTACACGGGCCCGTGAAAAGATCTACATTGTATCAAGCCTCCACCCCCAGCAACTCCGCACCGATGATGTGCTGCACGAAGGGCCCAAGCTGCTGCAGCAATACCTGGAGTATGCCTGGCAGGTGTCGGCAGGTGAGTACGTACCGCAGCCGCGAATAACCGAGAATTTTGTCTCTAAACAATTGCTGAAAGACCAGATTACAGCTTCTCAACCTGAGGCGGTCCGGGAGCTCCCGTTTGCTGATGTCACGCTCAAGCACAACGATACATACGAAGCCCTACTCCTGACCGACGATGACTTGTACTACCAGAGTCTTTCGGCCAAAGATGCCCACGTGTACACGCCGTTTTTATTGACTGCCAAACACTGGAAATTCAAACGCATTTACAGTCGCGAGTGGTGGAAGAAAGGTGGAAAACCCTAGGCAGGTTTTGACACTTTTACAGATACTCGGATGCGTCCCGATTGGCCACTCAGGTAATCATTGAACGAGGGTTCAGCGGTTGCCTATGATTCAAATACTTGTTCACCTGACCGCGTAAATAATACTACTGGAACACACTGGAGGTTTCCGGTTTTGCAAACATACTATTTTCGTAAAAGAAACGAGCCATCGGATAGTTATCCGATGGCTCGTTTCTTTTACGAAAATTATTATTTTTTATTCAACAGCTTGTTATAGCGGGTCGGGTCGTTGAGTACGTCCACGGCGGCTTTCAACTCCTTGTCGTTGTCGAACGAAGACTCCACCATGCCTTTTTCAAAGAAGTAGCGGGCCACGATTTCCTCTTCCAGAGCTTCTTTCACTTCCGTCCTGAACTTCTGGAGATCCGACTCTTTGTTGTGGTACATCTTGTTTTTCAGGGCCTTGATCTGTTCCTGAATATCTTCGTAGTATTTCTCTTTTTTGGCATGGGCAATCAGTTCTTCCACACTTTTTTCCACTTGTGTGGTGTAGTCATAATCCTTGTTACCCAGCCATTTGACAAAATCCTGGTACTCGGCGTCGGTGAGTTTGAACTCGCGTGGCGCCTTGATGGAAGGGTGTTCGGCAGTGTACTTGTTGGCATAGTCAAACAACAGGTTCTTATTGTCCAGGCTAAGCAGGATAGGCGGAATCAACGTTTTCTCTACCTCAACATCCGGTGAAATGCCGCCGCCATCATATACCAACCGACCGTTTTTCGTTTTGAAAGCTACCCGAAGCGAATCCGGAATTTTGCCTACACTGCCATCTTCGTTGCGATGGCTGTAGTCGATGGCCTGAATGCAGCGGCCGCTCGGAATGTAATATTTGGCCGTTGTTACCTTGAGTTGCGAGTTGTACGACAGCGGACGGGTAGCCTGCACCAAGCCTTTGCCATACGTACGCTGGCCGACCAGCACACCTCGGTCGTAATCCTGTATCACACCTGATACGATCTCAGCCGCCGAAGCACTCCGGCTGCTGGTGAGCACAGCTACCGGAATGTCGGTATCAACGGGAGGATTCAGCGCCGAATAGACCTTGTTCCAGTCGGTTACTTTGCCTTTGGTGCTTACGATTTCAGCATCCTTGGGCACAAACAGGTTGGAGATCGAAACGGCTTCGCTGAGCAGTCCGCCCGGGTTGTCGCGCAGGTCCAGCACGATTTTCTTGGCGCCCTTCCCTTTGAGTTCGATCAGCGCATTTTTCACTTCGCGCACGGCACCACTGGTAAAATCCTCCAGGTGGATGTATCCGACATCTGTGGTTACCATGCCGTAGTAAGGCACGTTGTCAATCTTGATGTTTTCGCGGTTCAGGGGCACATCCATCGGCTTGTCCTGCCCGTAACGGCGAATGGTCAGTTTCACCGGCGTACCGGCTTGTCCGCGCAACAACTTGTTGACGTCCAGGTAGGTTTTGTTTTTCAGGTCAACGTCGTCAATTTTCAGGATTTCATCCCCTACTTTCAGTCCCGCCCGTACCGCCGGCGAATTTTCGTGCGGCATGATGATGTAGGTTTTGCCAAGGCGCGAACCCACCACTGCTCCGATGCCGCCGTACTGCCCGGTGGTCATAGTGCGGTAGTCTTCGATCTCGTCTTCCGGAATGTAATCGGTATAAGGGTCCAGCGATTTCAGCATGGCATCTATGCCCACTTTCATCACACGGTTAGGGTTTACCTCATCTACATAAAAGTTATTCACTTCGCGAAACAGCGTACCGAAGATCTCCAAGTTCTTGGCTATTTCAAAATAGCGCTCTCCCGGATCAGAAAAAGCAAAGCCACCCAGCAACACTACCGGAACGGCTGCAAAGAATGCGATTTTACGGATTTTAGACATAGTATTTTACAATGCTGATTTTCTACAATCGAAAAAAGTTGTAAAATTTAGCAAATAGATAACGAAAAGGCAAGAATTAAATTGTTAAAAGGACGAACGGTCGGACTGTGGATGTGAAAGTGCGTGTAATTTTTTCCAGAGGGCGGTAAATTTCTGGGTCAGCACATCGGAAGGCAGCACGTCTTTGCTTACGTAGATGATACCTACATACGCCGGAAATACATCCGCCGGAAGCCCGGAAAGCAGTTCGTGTTTGTGCAGCCGGTAAATTTCGCGCAAGCGGCGTTTGACGAGGTTGCGCCGGTTGGCCCGCTTGAAATTGCGCTTGGAAACGGAGAAAAGGATTTGCGGATATTCCACTTCGCCATCGGTACGCAGCAGGTACTGCAACCGGAAGGGGTATAAATAAACAGAGGAACCTTTCTTGAAAAGTTCCTCAATCAGTTTCTTACTGCAAAGCCGTTCGGTTTTGGGAAGAGTTTGAATAGTGCGCAACATGCTAGTCAGTAGAAAGGGATTAGTCATTGGTCGCTAGTGAATTGACAGCTAACGACTAGCCACTCGCCACTAACGACACATTAGGCTTTGTGTCTTCTTTCGTCCGATACGGTTAGTTTTTTGCGTCCTTTGGCGCGACGGCTAGCTAATACCCGACGACCGTTAGGCGTTGACATTCTTTCCAGAAAGCCGTGCTTGTTTTTTCTTTTGCGCTTGGAGGGCTGATACGTACGTTTCATGACAATAAACTATTAATAATTCGTTGGATACGATTCTGAAAACAGGGCTGCAAAGATAGACAAAGGTTTTTTAAAATAAAAACAATTGTTAGGTAAATTGTTGAATTGTTGTTCGATAATCCTCTGAAAATAGTATCTTTTGGAAAGCCAAAACCTGGAGCCTTCCTCGAAATGAAAGCAACTGTCTACTTTTTCACCTTCTTGTGCATAGTAGGTGCCTGTAAATACAAAGAACAGCATTCGAATAAAAAAACCGTTCAGAAAACCCCAAAAGAGAGCAGAAAAGCAAAGGTTATGCATAAATCCGATATCAGGAATGCAACCAAAAGCCTTATGCTGTCTGATGCCGTTGCCAGGCATTTTCAACTTATGGACATTGCCTATCAAGCAATAGATATGGATCTACTGTCAGAAGCCAATGCAAGCCTGAAAGAAACGCTAATCAAACGTAAAAAGGACCTGTTCGTTGCGAAGACTATTCCTGAGCTGAATATTATCCGATCGGAAGACAAGAAGCTGTGCCTGGTTTCCTGGAATACCCGCGAAGGAGGAGCGGGAAACTGGATTGATTATGCGAACTTAGCCTTCTTTGAAGAGGCCGCTACCATGCAAATAGATACAGTTATGTTAGAAAATACGTTGGCAATTACGTATGATACGATTTATACCTTGCCACATCAAAAGGGTATGGTGTACCTAGTGCAAAGTTCGGTTGGAGCAGGGCCTATTGCTTGGGGAGGCTTGGAATCATTTAAAATTGCAGGCAATCAATTGGTCCATCCGGCTATTTTTCCGGATACAGAACGGGATTATTTTGGAGAGTATGAGACCGGCTATTATCCTGGCGCTGGCTTTGAATTTCTCCCTGGAGAATTCAATGAAAACCGTGAGTGGCCGACTTTTAAAATAAAGAATCAAGCCAAAACCATATGGGTTCCGTTGCACACAGCTGATGAAGAATTTGCGGATAAGTATCAGGTTTTGCAATGGAACGGCAAAACCTATCAGCGGAAGTAAGACTTTCACCAATAGGCATGTTAAAATAATATCTTCTCAAAATGTAAAACCTGCTGTTACTCCTGATACAACACCTGTAATACCGTCTGGCCGACGGCTTTCAATGTGTTTTTGTCGATGACATCCAGGTTGTCGGCATGGGTGTGGTGGTAAGGGCCAAACTCACCTTCAATGGAAAAGTCAATGATATCAATGGTGGGAATGCGCGCATATTCGTTGATGTACACATGGTCGTCAATAATCTCCGGTGCCTGGGCACTGCGGAAATACTGGCCGTATCCCAGTGCCTGGCCAATGTTCCATACCTTGTCCACAATGCCGGAAGCGTAACGCAACGAACTGCCCTCCCGGTTGAAGACCGCGTTTTTGCCACCAGCCATATCCAGCAAAATGCCAAAATAGGCCGAATAGCCGGGTTTGTGCAGGTTTTTGCCCCAGTGCTGCGAGCCCAGGCAATAGTATTCAATATTTTGTTCGGGACTCATGAACTTGTTGCGGTCTTCAAATTCCGGAATGCCGTAGTCTTCCACGTCAAACAGAATCACGTCCACGCCCACCGTTGGTTTGGGATTGGCCGTGGAAAGCACACGCGCCACTTCCAGCAGGATTCCTACCCCGCTGGCACCGTCATTGGCGCCGTCAATCGGTTGCCGGGTGCGGACACTGTCTTTGTCTGCCACGTGGCGGGTGTCCCAGTGGGCAGCCAACAGAATGCGTTTGGTAGCCTGGGGGTTAAATGCCGCGAAAATGTTCCGGGCGGCCAATGGCGTTTTGTCATAGGCAGTTGCCGTGAATTCCTGTACGGTAACTTCGGCACCGTATTTTTTGAGGGTGGCGATCAGGTAATCGCCGCATTTGCGATGCCCCGCCGTGTTGGGGACGCGCGGACCGAAACCAACCTGCCTGCTCACAAACGCATACGCTGAGTCGGCTGAAAAATCGGGTGCTTTGGCAGTGATAACCGATGCCGGGGCCGCCGTTTCGGTTTGGGTCTGTTCGTCCTGCCGTTGGCTGGTGCGGTCGCAGGAAAAAAGAACAAAACCGGCAGCTATAAAAAATAGTATCTTTTTCATTCGCAAAAGGTAGGAAAATTTCGGATTGGTACGAACGGCTTGCCTGAAAGTTATTGGCAACTTACCTGCCGCCGCTTTTTATTTACGCATTCGGACGCGCAAATATTGTGCGGCTTCCTTTTCAAACCGGAGTTCGATCAGAATCGACTGCTCGTTTTCCCATACCAGCGTGCAATGCAGCGGGTAATGCTCATCACCAATGTGAATGTATGTCGTATGCGAGCCGGCGATTTGCTTGTTTACCAGTCGGTATGTGCTTACCTGGATGGTTTGGGCGTCGGTTTGGTACACGTCATAATACACATAGGCCAGCCGGGTGTTCTTGGGTGAAATTTTGGGTTCGGCAAAAAAAATGGCTGTGTCCCCCGTTTGTTTGTCAATCATGATGTAGTCGCTGTACTCCCAGCCCCCACAAAACACCACATATTTGTTGATAGCGTTTAGCTGTCCTTCGTATTTGTATTCCTTGTAATTGTCGTTTTCAGAAAAATCATTGCGGGCCACGTAAAATTTGCCGTTGGTCAACGGCAAGCGCAGCTGGTTGTTGACAATCCGGTGTGTGGTGGTATCACGCTGAATCTTGTCGGAATAAACGGTAGCCGTAGACACATATTCCCTTTCGGAAGCTACGGACAATACATAGCGGGCCGAATCCTTGGGCTCAACGAATGAAAAACGGGTGGACGCGACTATCTGTTTGGCAGACTTGGTGCCGTCGAGTGTTCGCGCGGCCATCGTCTGGGCCAATACCGATTGCTTCGCACCACTGCACGAAAAAACAGTGACCGGAATCGTCAGTATCCATACTATTCTTCTGACCATTGCGCTATACCAGAAAAGTGATACACCTGTGATGCAAACGAGAAGGTTTTTGTCCCGGAAAAGATACTATTTTCAGAAAAGTAACAGTCATGCGGCGGCTGGTATTCCCAAAAATGTACTTATTCTTCATAGGCCCAGGCAATACCTGTTTTCATATCACGTACAACAACCCCAATTTGTTTCAGCTGCGCACGAATCTCATCCACTTTTGTGTAATTTTTCTCGGCTTTTGCTTCTTTATAGAAACTCAGGAGCTCATTTAGCAGCAATTCAAACGCATCAGGTTTCTCCTCCTGCAAGCCCAATACCTGTTCTATAAATGAGATATAGTTGGTTCTCAGCAAGTTGAAACCTTCCGCTCCCAGCTCGGCAATTTGTAATTGCGCCAATTGCAGCTGGTTGATTTTTTTGAGCAAATCAAACAATTTGGCAATGGCAACGGCGGTGTTCAGGTCGTCGTTCATGGCATCGTAGCAGCCTTGTACGGCAGTGCGGATGTCCTGTACCTGCTTTTCGTTTACAGGCAGGGTTTCGCCTTCCGGAAAAGCACTATTTTTGATGTACCGCAATCCGTTGATCAGGCGTTTGTAGCCTTTGGCCGCGGCCTGCAAAGCTTCGTTGCCAAAATCCAGCGTGCTCCTGTACTGCGACTGAAGCATGAAAAAGCGTACCGTCATGGGGCTATACGCCTGCGTCAGAAGCTCGTGGGAGCCGGCAAAGAGTTCTTCCGGCAAAAACGAGTTGCCTTTCGACTTGGCCATCTTTTCACCGTTGACAGTGAGCATGTTCGAATGCATCCAGTACCGGACCGGTTCCACGCCATTGATGCCAACGGCCTGGGCGATTTCGCATTCGTGGTGCGGAAACTTCAGGTCCATGCCACCGCCATGGATATCAAACTGCTCACCCAGATATTTGGTGCTCATGCAGGTACACTCCAGGTGCCAGCCCGGAAATCCGTCACTCCAGGGCGACTTCCAACGCATGATGTGTTCGGGGGCGGCTTTCTTCCACAAAGCGAAATCCAGCGGATTGCGCTTTTCGGCCTGTCCGTCCAGTTCGCGGGTTTCGTTGAGCAGGTCTTCAATCACCCGGCCCGACAGGTGGCCGTAGTTGTGGTGGACACTCTGGTATTTGTTTACGTCAAAATACACCGAGCCGTTGGCTTCGTAGGCGTAGCCTTTGCCAATCAGCTCTTTCACCGCTTCGATCTGCTCCACCAGGTGGCCCGTAGCCGACGGTTCGATGCTCGGCGGCAGCATGTTCATCATGCGCGACACATCGTGGAAGTTGTTGGTGTAGCGTTGCACGATCTCCATCGGCTCCAGCTGTTCCAGACGTGCCTTTTTCGCAATCTTGTCCTCGCCTTCGTCACCATCGCCTACCAGATGACCCACATCCGTAATGTTGCGGACATACCGTACTTTGTAGCCCAGATGAACCAGGTAACGGTACAGCGTATCAAACGTGAGGAATGTACGCACGTTGCCCAGATGCACAAAGTTGTAAACCGTTGGTCCGCAGACGTACAGGCCTACGTACGGCGGCTTCAGGGGTTCAAACAGTTCTTTCTGACGGGTAAGGGTATTGTAAAGTTTTAACGGCTGGGGATTCACGAGGAATTAAAAATTAAATATTAAAAATGTACTGATGTATCTCAAATTATTCTAAACCCAGCAACAGGAAAGAATTTTTTCAGGTGATAACATACTTTGCCGGGGGAAAGTTTATACAGTGCATACAAATGTTGTGACAAAGATACAGAGGTTTTGTCTTTTGCAATGATATTATTTTTTGCCGGTTATGCGCATGTATTTTTTCGACAGGGATTGATGGCAGCTACCTACGGATCGTGCCGACCCGGGCCCAAAATAGTATCTGCGAAAAAGCCCGAATCCGCCCGGTTGCCTTCAAAAAGTACAGGGAAAAAACTAGGCATTACGGCCCTAGGTTAAAATTTTTCACTTTACTTTGCGTTCTAGATGTTTAAATGACCTCCTCCAGCACCTTGATATGAAAAAAATACAAAAGAAACTTCCCATTTTTTTACTTTTTATACTAACGGTTTATTCCCTACAGGCACAAAACGAAGCGGCAGGCTCAGGCATCAAGTTATTTTTTCCGGGATATACCAACTGGAATGTACTCGACGAAGGCAAGGAATTGGTGTTCACGTTGCGTGCGGCAGGCGGCTCGGGCACGCGTTATACCTTTGCCATTACCGATGGCCGGCAAGACGGCATGGACTTTGATACCAGCGGGTATTTTGCCTGGAAGCCGGAATTCAATTTTGTGGACCGGCTCAGCAAGGAAAAATCGGTACAGGTGATTTTCGAAGCCCGCAACGAGAAAGGGGAATCGGCCTCGCAAACCGTTGAGTTCAAAGTAAAACACATCAACCAGCCGCCTACCATCGGCGACGTCAAAACCTGGTATGTGGGATACAACACCCCGAACAAATACAAAATAGCCCCGGAAGTGGTAAAAGATGAAGACAACGATCCCATTGTCTTTATTCCGGCCGATAACCTGCCCGAAGGCATGCAGATGAACTCGCAGGGCGAAATTACCTGGAAGCCCTCGCTTACCCAATTCAATTCACTGAAAGTCAAGCCCATTAGTGTTGACTTTACGGTGGAAGACCAGCCGGGCAAGTTGCAAAGCCGGGGGAAAGTACGGATCGAAGCCACGCAGCAGGACCTTGCGCCGGAAATTACCGTAGTACCCAAGGAAAGTACCGTGCGTATCAAGGAAAACACGACGGTTGACATCCGTTTTTACATCGCCGACCCTAACGGTGACGACGATGTGTCGGCCTTTGATTTTGTATCGACCAACACCAACGTTCCCAAAACCGTACTGAAAAAAAATACGGCCAACCAGTACGAGTTTATCTGGAGTCCGGGCTATGATTTTGTCAAGGACCCGCTGGACTCCACCAGCTTCCAGATTACCTTTTTTGCACTGGACAAGTCGCAGAAACGGGCGGAAGTGAAGATGAACTTTGTGGTGTTCAATGCCGCCAACGAGCAGGCCAAGGACCTGCAATTCTATACCCAGTACCGCGTCGCCATGGTGCGCGCCTGGGATTTGCTGGAACAATTGAAGGAAAAGGAGCAGGAATTGAAGCGGGCCTACCGCCGGGCCAAAAAAGGCAAGACCAACCGCTCCATTACCAATGCCTCGCTGGGGGCTATTTCGGGTCTGGCACCGGTAGTGATTCAGAAAGACCCCACTACCCAACGCACCGTGAGTACCCTGGGCGGCACTGCCGTGGCTACGATCGGCACCCTGGAAGCCACGGAGGTAATCGGCCGCTCCATGAAGGACCTGATCGACCGGCTCAACTATATCATTGAAAAGAAAAACGAGCTGCAAACCAAAGGCGATATTTTTGCCCGGAAATATGCTCTCAAATCTTCCCGCAGGAGCAAAGACTTCATCCGCGACCTGGATGATTTTGTAGCGGTACTCAACCTGAAAGGTATGGTTGCGCTGGAACTGGATGCCAGCTGGGAAAACAAAAAACAGGCCACCGACAAGGCCATCAAGTCAACCTTCAAAGACTTCAATCCGCTGGAAGAAGCGACTGAGTAGCCTGAAAATAGTATCTCTCTGAAACGAAAAACCTGCCTTATGTCGAGGCAGGTTTTTCGTTTTTAGTGGTATCGCTTTGTTACATGGATTCGCTTTTGAACTCTTCCAGTCGCTGCTGTTCTTCGCGAGCCTTGCGCTGAATGCCTTCTTCTGCCCGATACTGGATAAATTTGGGCAATAGCACTGCCAGAAGCAATGTACCCAAAACAGTCAGGATGCCACCGGAAACTATCGATGTTTTCAGTCCAAACACATGCGCCACAATGCCTGCCTCGGCATCGCCCAGCATGGGGCCGGTCAGGAAGCTGATCATCTCAATACCTGCCAGGCGACCCCGCAAATGATCGGGAATGGTCTGGTTCCAAATGGTGCCCCGAAAAATGCCGCTGATCATATCAAAGAAACCAGCCATTCCCAGAAATACCAGTCCCACATACAAGTTGTCAGACAACCCAAAGAAGATCACCGCAATCCCCCACAAAGCCGCGGCAATGGTAATGAACAATCCGTGCCGCTGTACCCGGTTGGTCCAACCCGAGGTAAGTGTGGCCAGCAGGGCACCACTGGCAATGGCCGAATAAAACAATCCTACTGAAGAGGCTTTCAGGCTCACAGCAAGGGCTGGAAACAAAGCCTTGGGCATGCCAAACAGCATCGCGTTGATGTCGATCAGGTACGTGCCGAGCAGGTCCTGGCGGCGCATGGCATATTGAAATCCTTTCTTGATGGACTGGAGATTGGGTTGGTCGGCATTGTCCGGAGGGGGCACGGCCCGAATCATCCAAACGGCCAGCAACGAGGCAACAAACGTGAGCAAATCAATACCATAGGCAACCGAAGCACTGAAACGCGCTGCTATGAGCCCGCCAATCAGCGGACTGATGATGGCTCCGACATTAAATCGAACCGAATTCAGGGCGGCAACCGCGGTCATGTGTTCGGGTTCTACAATGCGCGGGATCAGCGACTCGAACGACGGGCGTTGCAAACCAGCCAAACCGGCCTGCAAGCCAACCACCACAAACAACACCCATATCCTGGGTTGCGGCAAAAGCGAGTTGATCAGTAGAATACCGATGGTCAGGGTAAGGCCTATTTCGGTGATACGCAGCATTTTCCGACGATCTACGGCATCGGCTAGGGCGCCCCCGATGAAGGCTAGCAGGAACATGGGAACAAACTCCGCCACACCCAGCAAACCGACATATAGGTTGGATTTGGTGAGCTGGTACATTTGCACCGGTACGACCACGAAGGTCATCATGGTGCCGAAAAAGGAAATGAGTTGCCCGAAAAACAGAAGCCGGTAGTCTCGGGAAACTTTCAGGGGTGTCAGGTCAAGAAGCATACGCTGGCTGAAAATCAGCCACTAAACTATCACTTTCCACGCAAATCCTGTAACCATTTTTCCAAAACCTGCGCGCTAAAACCGATTGGCTTCGATTGGGTTGCGCGACGGTATTGTTTTCGTAAACAGCGAAGCTCCTATCTCAAATAATCCCAACACCACATGAGGCATATAGACATGGTCGTGAAAGCCAAACAACCACGGCGAAGCCGCCAGCAGAACACCCGATGCCAGATCGAGGAGCAGGTGGACACGCATCGGTAGGACTTTGGCCACGCCCCATTCATAATCCGTGACCAGGCTGTACACAATGGCACCCGCGCCTAAAATCACCAGAATCCAGGTTTCGGCTCCTCCAGCAGCAAACCACATCAGCCAAGGCATTAGGATCAGAAAGGCACCCGTCAGGTAATCGAGTACACCATGTACCCGTGTGGATAAAAATCTCATAATCATTTCAGTCAGTAGTGAAAAATACTGTCTGAGCTTTCGAAAAAAGCATGCCTACCAGACTGAAAATCAAGCAAAACCGAAATCATTGTCAGCAGCAGGCGTGTGTCCGGGCAGCGGCAACAAACGCAGCAGCTGTTTTTCGAAATGACTGGCCTGCTCCCATGGGATAGCCGGCAGTTTGGTTGATCTTTGCTTCCGGGATCGGTCCAATGCCTGAATAACCTCTAAGAGTATCCGGGCCAGTCCGGGTTCCTGCGATTGTTTTTTAAGTCGGCGACTGAACGATTTCAATTCATAATCCAGGTAGTCGAAATTGCCCAGACCCTGGTGGATCAGCAACCGGAGCATGTAATACAGCGAAAGCCAGTGAGCCGGAATGTTATCCGCCGCCTCGTTGATAACCGGATTGACCAGTGTTAATGCCCGGTTGTAATGCCGGTTCTGAAAATAGGCACGCGCCTGTAAAAACTGGGTCTCTACATGGATATTGGCAGGTATGGCAACAGATTTTCTGGCCAGTTGCTTTTCACGGACAGCCATGATTTCCAACAGCATTGTTGTTTCCTGCTGCCCCATAGCCTGGTGCATGCGGTGGCAAAATGCCAATGACTCGGCCAGGTCTCTCAGGCCTGCCGTCTGAAACAGGTCCGATTGCAGGTAGCGTATAAAATAAGTCATCTCCGCATACTGCTCGCTGGCCCGCAAGTCGGCCAGCATGCCATCAACCACATACAGAAAGTAGACAGGGGTATCAGCCCATACCGACCGATGGTTTTCAAACAGTTGGATTAGTTCGTGGAACGTCCGCAAGCTGCTTTCGTAGTCGCCCGACATGAGGAAATACTGGGACTGAAAATGCAGATGCAGTTTTTGAGACTCAAATGAGGGATAGGGCAATGTGGTAAGCAACTGGTATTCCTGAAGCACCAGATCGTTGAGATACTGGGCTTCCCGGCTGTTTTGCCACAGGTTGCGGTGCCAGTACCGGTGCAGCAGCACTTCGTAAAGCTGGGAATGCTGCACAAAGTTTTGTTCGTGGGCCACTACCTGCGACAGTTCCTGGTGCCGCTGTACCAATGCTTGTTCGGTCAGGTTGTGAAACTGCGTTTGGGTAAGCAACCGTTGTTCCAGCCGGATGGCAAGCAATACGTAAGTAAATTTCTCGTACCGGAAGGCCAGTTCTTTTATCCGGTGCAGGGTGTGCTGGCATGCATCTGTCAGGCCGCGGTCCAGCAGAATCCGGCTTTCCTGCAACAGGTTGCTCAGCTGGCTGTCCACTGACTGGCCGGCATCCAGGTTCCGCAGGCATTTGATCAGCAGCTGGTACAGGTATTTGCGGGCGGGTTCGGGCGAGCGGCGTTGGAAATGCTTCTCAATGGCGCCAATGTCCGGCTCCGGCTGCTGCTCCAGCAACAGGTACAATTGCCAATAGTCGGCCTGCTGCTTCCGGGATTGCCGGACAGTCAGGCTGAAGTGCCGTTTTTCGGCTTTGGACAAGGAATGAATCAATGCATGCAGAACGGCAAAAGTAGACATTGAGAATTCGAAAATAGTTCTTAGCTGTTACAGAAACAATACATAACTGATAATCAATAGTTTAACCAAGTAAAAACTCAATTGAAAATATCCAAATCATTGTAAAAAACGCTATTAGATTTTCATTATCCAAGATATATTTGCACATAACACAAAAACAGCATGACATCCAAGATCATTGTAGTCGGCAGTTCCAACACCGATATGGTTGTAAAGGCGGACAAACTGCCGGCCAAGGGAGAAACCGTCATCGGAGGCAAGTTTCTGATGAATCCGGGTGGCAAGGGTGCCAACCAGGCCGTGGCGGCGGCGCGGCTGGGTGGCCAGGTTGTTTTTGTCACCAAAGTAGGCAACGACATTTTTGGCAAGCAGGCCGTGCAAGGCTTTGGCCGGGAAGGCATGCAAACCACCTTTGTATACACCGATGCCGACCACCCGTCGGGCATTGCGCTGATCGGCGTTGATGCAACCGGCGAAAACAGCATCATGGTAGCGCCGGGAGCCAATGCCCACCTGCGGTCCGAAGAAGTCATGACGGCCATTCAGGCAAACCCCGGAGCGGGTTGGCTGTTGATTCAACTGGAAATACCGATGGCAACCGTCAAGACGGCCATCCGCCAGGGTGCCCTTCGCGGGCTCAAAGTGATCCTGAATCCGGCTCCTGCGCCGGCGCAGCCGCTTTCGTCCGAACTGCTCGGCCATCTGTTTGTCATTACGCCCAACGAATCGGAAACCGAGTTGCTGACCGGTATCCGGGTAACGGATCTGCATACCGCCCGGCAAGCCGCCGAACATCTGTTCGCTCAGGGGGTTGCCAATGTGGTCATTACTCTAGGTTCCAGGGGAGTGTTTGTCAAAAACGCATCGGTAAGCAAGCACATTCCAGCTCCTGTGGTGGAGGCACTGGACACCACAGCTGCCGGCGATGTATTCAACGGGGCACTGGTGGTGGCACTGGCCGAAAACCAGCCCATTGAAGAAGCAGCAGCCTTTGCCTGCCAGGCCGCCGCCCTTTCGGTTACCCGCATGGGAGCCCAGGCATCGATTCCGTTACGAAAAGAACTTCCCGTACTCTGAAGCCCGGCTATGCATTTAGGCCGGATCGGTTTTAACGTTTGAAAACATACTATTTTCCAGCATTGTCTGATGGCATCTTTTGACAAGAATACAGATTTGCCCATCCTTTCAGCTTTACCACGCACCCAACCTCGCTTTGTATGAAAAAGATTTACTTCCGAACGTTTTTGACACCACTGTTCGTTTTGCCATTCCTGATTGCAGGCATGGCCATAGGGCAGCCGAAAAAAAATAGTATCCCGGCGGCGGCCAAAACCCTCGTCCTCACCCGGCAAGCATTGAAAGACAAGGTAATGGGCGGCTGGGCCGGACAAACCATCGGCTGTACCTTCGGTGGCCCCACTGAATTCCGTTTTCTGGGAACCATGATTCAGGATTACCAGAAAATTCCGTGGTACGACGGGTATATCAAACACACCATGGAGAACAACTGGGGCTTGTACGACGACATTTACATGGACCTGACGTTTGTGGATGTGTTTGAAAAACAAGGCTTTGATGCACCCGTCGAGGCCCACGCCAACGCCTATGCCCATGCCGACTACCTGCTCTGGCATGCCAACCAGGCCGGGCGGTACAACATCCTGCACGGCATTATGCCGCCGCAGTCGGGACACTGGCTCCACAACCCGCACGCCGATTGCATTGACTTCCAGATCGAGGCCGACTTTGCCGGGCTCATGAGTCCGGGCATGCCCAATACGGCGGCAGACATTTCGGACAAGATCGGCCACATCATGAACTACGGAGATGGCTGGTACGGTGGCGTGTACATGGCGGCGATGTACTCGCTGGCTTTCGTATCGACGGATATCAACTACGTGGTAAGGGAAGGCCTGAAGACCATTCCGCCGCAGAGCCAGTTTCACCAGTGCATCAGTGACGTGATTGCCTGGCACCAGAAATACCCCAACGACTGGAAAGCGACCTGGTTTGAGCTGGAGAAAAAATGGTCGGAAGACATCGGCTGTCCCGATGGTGCCTTGCAAGCGTTTAATATTGATGCCAAACTCAACGCGGCCTATGTAGTGCTGGGACTGTTGTACGGCAAAGGAGACTTCACAAAAACCCTGGAAATCTCAACCCGTGCCGGACAGGACTCGGACTGCAACCCGGCTTCGGCAGGTGGCATTCTGGGAACGATGCTGGGCTACAGCAAAATTCCCGGGTACTGGAAAATGGGCCTGAAAGATGCCGAATCGCTTGACTTCAAATTCACAACCATGTCGCTCAGCGATGTATATGAGATCGGTACCCGGCATGCCCTGGAAACCATCCGTCGCAATGGCGGAACTGTCAATGGCGAATCGATTACCCTGGCCGTACAGCAGCCCAAAGCCGTCCGGCTCGAACAGGCGTTTGAGGGGCATTTCCCAACCGAAATGCAGAACATCCGCAAGAAGCTGACCAAACCCGACGACGAAATCACGTTTGACTTCACCGGGATCGGGTTTGTGCTCCGGGGCGAAGCCCGGAACGGTGGCAAAACCGACAAAAACCACTACAAGGCCGAACTGTACCTGGATGACAAGCTGGTGGAAACCGTTGACCTGCCGACGTTGTTCAACGACCGGCGTCACGAACTGTGCTGGAAGTACCAGCTGGCCCCGGGCAAGCACACCGTTCGCTTCAAACTTACCGAAGGCAATTTCGAAGGCATGTGGATTGAAGTGGGAACTGCGCTGATTTACGGAGAAAAGCCTTACCGGATGAGTATGAACTGACAGGTACCGTCGCTGCTTTGGAAAATAGTATCTCGCCACTCTTAAAAACCTGCCCATGTTTATTGTCGACAGTTATCCGTTAGCGGTCTTTTTCTGCGTGATTACGATGCTCTGCTGGGGTTCGTGGGCCAATACCACCAAACTGGCCTCCTCCGACTGGCGCTTCGAGCTTTTTTACTGGGACTACGCCCTGGGCATCCTGCTGTTTGCCGTTGTATCTGCCCTCACGCTGGGAAGCATCGGTTCCGAAGGCCGTTCGTTTCTGGATGACATTGCGCAGGCCGACCGTGCCAGCATCCAGTCGGCCTTGCTGGGAGGGGTAGTGTTCAACGCCGCCAATATCCTGCTCGGGGCGGCCATTACCATCGCTGGTATGTCCGTTGCGTTTCCGGTCGGGATCGGCCTGGCCCTGGTCATTGGTGTGATGGTCAACTACCTGGACAATCCCACCGGCAACCGCACGCTGCTATTTGGCGGTGTCACATTGATTGTGGTGGCTATTCTGCTCAACGCCAATGCCTACCGCCGTAAAATGAGCGGAGCCGCCAGCGTCTCTACCAAGGGATTGCTGCTGTCGGTAATCAGCGGCGCGATGATGGGTCTGTTTTACAAATATGTAGCCAACTCTATGTTTTCCGATTTTCACATGCCCGAGGCCGGGAAGTTAAGTCCCTACACCGCGGTATTCTTTTTTGCCGTCGGCATCGTAATCAGCAATTTCCTGTTCAACACCTTTCTCATGTACCGCCCGTTTGTGGGCGGTCCGGTTTCGTTCCGCCAGTATGTGACCGGCTCGCCAAAGAATCACCTGGTGGGTATCCTGGGTGGCATGATCTGGAACCTGGGCATGTCGCTCAACATAATCGCTTCGGGAAAGGCCGGGCCGGCGATTTCGTATGGTCTGGGCCAGGGAGCTACGGTGATTGCAGCCATCTGGGGGATTTTTATCTGGAAAGAATTCAAGGCGGCACCGACAGGCACGGGCCGACTGCTGAACCTGATGCTGTTGGTATATATAATCGGCCTGGCATTGATTATTGCGGCCCGGTAACCTGCGGCACCTTCCGGTGGTGCGCCGGAAATGCACTTCCAAGTTGGTGTGTCAGGAACGAAAATTGTATAGGTATAGCGTGAAACGTGTAACAACCATTCATAACCTATACCGATCATGGCAAAGAACAAGAAAAAAAGCAAAAAGAAGAATTCATTGTACAAATCGATCAAGCCTTTTGTGAAAGACAACCGGGTACTGCTATCGATATTGGGAGCGGCTGGCGTAGGCGTGGCATTGGCATCGGCCTTCGGCACCGACAATGTAAAATCGTGGATCGATAAGATCTCGGATACAGTTTCGAACCAGGGCAATGGCTCGGGTAATTCGGGCCGGAACAGCCGGACATCCAAACTGCCTGCCACAGCCTGAAAGCGTTTGTAACAGCCTGTGAAAAAGACCGAAGCCAACCCATTGTTGGCTTCGGTCTTTTTTTATGTGCCTATGCGATCTTCAAAGCATGGACTCTCCTGTTCGAGTCTGGACGTACACTGTTCGGTATCGAACAACTGGCCGGAGCGACGTGTCACTAAAACTGCTTTGCAGCATCCCTAAGGGCATCCGGCTAATTTGGCGTGTTGTTTGTGAGGAAACTTTCAATCGTGTCACCAGCGAAAGCGCTTTTCCGAAATAGTATCCCCAACTTCCAAAACCTGCCTGTATGCTGCAAAATTACATCAAGATTGCCCTGCGGACCTTATGGAAAAACCGTGGCTTTTCGTTGATTAACATCATCGGACTGGCTGTCGGTATCTCGGTTTGCCTGTTGATTGTCATGTACATTCAGCATGAACTCAGTTACGACCGGTTTCACGAGAAAGGTGACCGCATTTACCGCATGGTGCTGGAACGCCGCTATCCGGGCCGGTCCACTTCCTATTCAATCATTCCGCATTCGGTGGGTGAAGCGGTGCAGAAAGAATACCCGGAAGTGGAAGAATGCGTGCGTTTTTTCGCCAATCAGGGAGCCAGCACGTTTATCCGCGTGGGCGAACAAACCTTTGAAGAACGTAACGTCATTTTTGCCGACTCCAACTTTTTTCGGGTGTTTACAGTGCCGTTGCTCAAAGGAAACCCGCAAACGGCCCTCAGCCAACCCAATACCATCGTACTGACCCAAACCACCGCGCGCAAATATTTCGGTTCGACGGATGTGTTGAACAAAGTGGTACGCATCGAAGGCGGTGACAACCTGATGGTAACCGGTGTTTGCGCCGACCTGCCTGAAAATTCTCATTTTACGTTTGACTTGCTGGCTACCACTGTGGGGCTGCCCTTTGTCCGGCAACTCAATTACACCGGCTTTGATGCCCATACCTATTTCTTGTTGCGACCCCAGGCATCGGCTTCCGCGCTGGAAATCCGTTTCCCGAAAATCATTGAAAAATACGTAGCCGGTGACATCGAACGCACGTTTGGCATTTCTTTTCAGCAGTTTCAGTCGGCAGGCAACGGCTACCGGTATTCGTTGCAACCGTTGACAGACATTCACTTGCATTCCGATCTGGAGGCCGAGTTAAAGCCGAACGGCAACCTATCGGCCATTTATGTTTTTGCGGTTATCGCCGCCTTTATTCTGCTGATTGCGGGGGTGAATTTTGTCAATCTGGCGACGGCCCGCTCGGTGGAACGGGCCAAGGAAGTGGGTCTCCGCAAAACCTTCGGTTCGGAACGCCGTTCACTGATTGCCCAGTTCCTGACCGAGGCGGTGGTGATCAGCCTGTTCAGTTTTGTACTTTCGTGTGTATTGCTGCTGGTGTTGCTACCGTTGTTTAACCGGATTTCGGGTAAAGAACTATCCTTAGCCATTTTTTTCAATCCGTTCTTCCTGCCGGGTTTTCTGCTGTTTTCAGTGTTCATTGGCTTGCTGGCGGGTGGGTATCCGGCATTGGTGTTGTCATCTTTTAAGCCGTTGGCGGTGCTGCGGGGCAAGTTCAAAAACAACCGCAAAGGCATTGAACTACGCAACGGGTTGGTGGTCTTCCAGTTTGGTATTTCGATTATCCTGATTGTGTGCACGTTGGTGGTTTTCCGGCAGATGCAGTACATGCAAGGTGACCGGCTGGGGTTCCGGAAAGACCACATCATCACCCTGCAACGCACCGATTTGCTCACAACCAAAACCAAAGCTTTCAAAGCGGAATTGAAAAAGCTGTCAGGCATTGAAGAAGTGGCGGGTGCGTCTTCCATGCCTGGAGGAAACAATTTCTTTGGAATGACGATGAAAGCCGAAGGAGCCAAAGAACCATTGACGGGTCGGGGCCTGGTCGTAGACAACGATTTTGTGTCTGCATTACAGCTGGAAGTGGTCAAAGGGCGTAGCTTTTCCGACAAGTTCCCATCGGACTCACTGGCTATTCTGCTCAATGAAAAAGCCGTTGCCGAGCTGGGCCTTGCCAATCCCATCGGAGCCCGCCTCACCAGTCCGGACGGATTTCTGAACCAGCCGAATGCGCAGTCGCCGACGCTCTACACAGTTGTGGGCGTAATCAAAGACTTTCACTTTCAATCGCTGCACCAGAAAATCACGCCGCTGATCTTTATCAATTCCATTAAATTCGGAGGTATCTCGCAGTTTACCGGGGTGCGCATCCAGGCCAGCCAGTTTGCACAAGCCTTGCCGGCCATCGAGTCGGTGTGGCACACATTTTTGCCCGACCAGCCCTTTCAGTATTCCTTTCTGGACAATGACCTGGCGGCACTGTATCATGCCGAACAAACCTCCCAGCAGGTATTCGGCGTGTTTTCGATGCTGGCCATTTTCATTGCCTGCCTGGGGTTGCTGGGTCTGGCGGCCTACACAACCCAGCAACGAACCAAAGAAATCGGCGTACGCAAAGTGCTCGGAGCGTCGGTGAGCCAGATCGTGCTCATGCTGGCGCAGGACTTTGTCAAACTGGTGGGTGTTGCTTTTTTACTCGCTGTTCCCATAGCGTGGTGGGCCATGAGCCGCTGGTTGGAAAATTTTGCCTACCGTACGGACATTTCGTGGTGGATTTTTCTGCTGGCAGGCTTCACGGCACTGGCCATTGCCTTGCTCACCATCAGCTTCCAGGCCGTCAAAGCGGCCGTTGCCAACCCGGTCAAATCCTTGCGTAGTGAGTAAACTTTGTAAAAGAGTAAGAAAACACTATCGAATACACGCTCAAGACCTACCCTTCATGATCAAAAACCACTTCGTGCTAGCCTTGCGTTTGTTTTGGCGAAACAAAATCTTTTCCTTTATTCATGTTTTTGGGCTGGCAATTGCACTGGCCTTTTGCATCCTCATTTTTCTGTTTGTGCAGGATGACCTGTCGTTTGACCGCTTCCATGCCAATGCGGACCGCATTTACCGGCTTCACAAAACCCGCCTTATTGATCCGGCCTACCCTGCCGATAAGGAAAAAGGCTTTTTCAGTACCTTCAGGCAAATCCAGTGGAACAAGATGATTCACCTGCCGGTGCCGTTGGCAGATGCCCTGAAAAACCAGGTTCCCCAGATTAGCTATGTTGTACGAACAGCCGAAGACCAGCGACTGGTCAGCAATGGTACACAAACTTTCCAGGAATCCGTTTTGTGGACCGACCCGGATTTTTTCCACATGTTTTCATTTCCTTTTGCCAAGGGTAGCACCAAAAAAGCATTACAACCTAACAGCCTGGTTATCAGCGAACTAATGGCAAAGAAATATTTCGGCACTGCCAACCCCGTTGGTCAAACACTTACATTCAAACGCCTCGACGAGCCTGTAGAAGTGTATCAGGTAACGGGGGTAGTGGCCGATGTGCCTGCCAACTCCAGCCTTCAGTTTGACATTGCCGCACCGTTTGTGCAAAGTTACTATTACAAAACCGGCAAAGACCAGCCACGCAATTTTTATGCGGTCAACACCTACCTGCAGCTGTACGAAAATGCCTCGCTGACGGCATTCCAAAAAAACCTGGGAGACTTTACCCGCCGCTACTGGTCCGAAGAAATCGCCCAGCATCGGAAAGAGAACAAGATGGCTTCCACTGCAGCCGTTTACGACTTGGGTGTCACGCCTCTCAAAGACTGGCATTTTGATACGTCCGTGCCGTTTGCAAAAGTTACCAACCCGCTCTATGCGTATATTTTAATCGGCCTGGCAATACTGATCCTGCTGATTGCCTGCATCAATTACATTTCGCTGGCCTTGGCCAATGCAGCGGCCCGCCTGCGGGAAATCAATGTGCGGAAGGTCGTCGGGGCCAGTCGCCGGCAACTGGCAGTCCAGCTTTACCTGGAAGCACAGCTTCTGGTTGTACTGGCCCTGGGTTTGGCACTTTTGCTGGCTACTATTTTCCTGCCTGCCTTCAACCAGTTTACCGACAAAGCCCTGATCTTGAGCCTTTCCCAACAACCTTCGCTACTCGTGATCATTCTGCTCCTGGCTCTATTGGTGGGATTGGTGGCTGGTGGCTATCCAGCCTGGGTGCTGTCGGGTTTCCAGATCAGTGGCCTGCTCAAAGGCAGCAAGACGTACCGGTTCAGTCCGGCCTTTTCCAATGTGCTGGTATTGGTGCAATATTCGTTTTGTGTGTTTCTGATTACCTGCGCCATTGTGATGCACCGGCAAATGAATTACATCACAGGCAAGGATCTGGGCTATGCCAAAGAACAGGTGCTTGTACTGAACAATTATGCGACGGGAAATCAGAAAACTGTCACGGTACTGCAACGTTTCAAATCCATTGCAGCCCAGAATCCGGCTATTGCGGGGGTTAGCGGCAGTAGCTTTTCCTTTGGAAAAAACGAAGGTTTTTACCAGTTCTATTTTACAATCAACAAAGAAAACACTGCGGTTTTTGTATACAACGCCGATGCCGACTATCTGAGAACCATGGGAATCACATTGGCATCCGGGCAAAATTTCTCCGAAACTCATCCGGATGACAGCCATGTCATCGTTAACGAAACGCTTGCCAACATGCTGGGCGGCGCTGACAAAATCCTGAACCAGATGCCGAAAGAACTCAACACCAACTTTGGTGCTATCAAAGTAATCGGGGTGGCCAGGGATTTTCATTTCGGAACACTGCAAGACAAGATGGCGCCTGTGATGTTTTCGGCCGATCTTACCCAGATGGGTAAAATACTGGTAAAAGTCAAACCTGGAAAGATTCCGGAAACCGTTGCGTTTGCAAGGGAAACCTGGAAGAAACTGGCTCCGGACCAGCCTTTCGATTATTCCTTTGTGGACGAAGATGTAGCGTTTCAGTACAAAACATACCAGCAATGGACGGGCATTATCGGAACGGCTACGATTTTTGCCGTGTGCATGGCTTGCCTGGGCTTGTTTGGGCTTTCGGGACTGAATGTGGCCAATCGCACCAAGGAAATTGGCATCCGTAAGGTGTTGGGTGCTTCCGTTTCGCAAATCTTTGTGTTGCTCAACCGCCGTACAGCATCTTTGGTACTGGTATCTTTGGTTGTAGCGTTTCCTACGGCCCATTACCTGATGACTCAATGGCTCAATGATTTCGTATACCGCATTTCCATCGACTGGCAGGTATTCGTGTGGTCGGGATTGGCAGGCATGCTGGCTTCGCTGGTGGCCGTAGGATTCTACTCCGTCAAAGCGGCCGTTGCCAACCCGGTCAAGTCGCTGCGCAGTGAATAAAGGAGGCTATGTGTTGTGTCGCAAAATAGTATTTTCCAGAATGCCCCAAACCCCATTTGACAATCGGATAGCCAACTGACTTACAACCGGTTGCCTATCCGATCCTGTCACCCAGACGGATCATCTGTCCGGTCAGCCTTCTGTCCCAAATTGATTTACCTGCGTTGGACAAAATAGTATCTTTCCTACTAAGAAAACCTATCCTGTCTGCTGCCTAAATCCAAAGCCATGCTGTACAACTATCTGAAGATTGCCCTGCGCAACCTGCGCCTGCACAAAAGCTTTGCTTTCATCAACATTACCGGTCTCACGCTGGGAATGACGTGTTGCTTCCTGATTCTGATGTTTGTCCGGCACGAATTCAGCTACGACCGGTTTCATGAGAAGTTTGACCGCATCTACCGTGTCACATACATGCCCAAGTTTGCCGGTCTTGCAACAGCGCTGGTAGTGTTGCCACCACCGGCATCGCCGCTGATGCCGGGATACTTTCCCGAAATCGAAACATCGGCGCGGATGTACCGCCGCAGTGCCAGCCTGGAAGCAACCGACAGCCCTGGCGCGGAACGCCGGAAATTTGAGGAACAAGACTTCCTGTTTGCTGACTCGACGATCCTGAACATTTTTTCATTTCAGTTTTTGCAAGGCAATCCGGCTACTGCGCTACAGGACAATTTTACGGTCATCATTACCGATGAAATGGCGCAAAAATACTTCGGCACGACCGACGCACTGGGCAAAACGCTGTTATTTGGGGGCTCGCAGCCAATGAAAGTTTCGGCAGTGGTCAAAGAGTTTCCGGATAATTCTCATCTGAAATTCAGCTTCATTGCCAACTACCCAACCATGTTTGCCCTGGAAAACCAGGCCGCCCGCGAAAATCTGACGCAAAACTGGGTGATCAGTCACTCGTGGACGTATGTGCTGCTGAAACCCGACCAAAACCCGGCAGCGGTCAATGCGAAATTTCCAAAATTTCTGCTCACGCACGCTCCCAAGCAGTTCAGCAAAGACATCGAATACCGGCTGCAACCGATGCGTGACTTCCACCTGCGGTCCAGTCTGGGCGGCGAACCCGAACCGACGGGCAGCATCACGTTTTTGTACGTTTTTATGGGAGTGGCATGCATCACATTGTTGATTGCCTGCATCAACTTTGTCAACTTGTCAACGGCGCGATCCTTGAAACGGGCCAAAGAGGTGGGCATGCGTAAAGTGCTGGGGGCCGTCAAGCAGCAACTGATCGGGCAGTTTTTGGGCGAATCGTTCCTGATGAGCCTGGGGGCGTTTGTGTTGTCATTGGTATTAATACAGCTGTGCCTGCCGTTAATGAATGCGGTCACCGACAAGCACCTGACACTTTCGTACCTGTTGCAAGACCCGTTGCTTGTTTTGGTTTTCATCAGTATTTTCCTGGTAACCAGCTTTCTGGCGGGCGGCTATCCGGCGTTTTTTGTGTCGGCATTCCAGCCCATTGCCACACTCAAAGGCAACTTCGCCAGCCTGAAAGCCAGGGGCGGTTTTATACGGCAAACGCTGGTGGTCATTCAGTTTGCCGCCTCCATCGGATTGGTAACCGCCGCTATCATTGCCTTCCGGCAGTTGCATTTCATGCGCAACCAGCCGTTGGGCTTTGCAAAGGACCATATCATCACCGCGCCGCTGTTCAGCAACAATCTGAACAACATTTTTGTAGAACCCGATGACAGCCTGTACCAGAAACTTCGCACCTTCCGGAACGTGCTGTTGCAAAATCCGGCAGTAGAAGACGTTACTCTCTCCGACCAGCCCCTGGGGCAAGGCTCGGTGCGGCGGGGTGTGGTGCCCGAAGGATTTACGCAGGAAGACAACAAGTTTATCAGTTGCGTAGGCGTTGACTACAACTTTCTGAAAACGTACAACATCCGCCTGCTGGCCGGGCGTGACTTTTCGGAAAACTATCCTACCGACAAATCGGAGGCGTTTATTATCAATGAAACCGGAGCACGGTCGTTTGGCTGGCAGAAACCTGCCGACGCGCTGGGCAAAACCATCAACCGGGAAGGGAAAAAAGGCAAAATTGTCGGTGTAATCAAAGACATCCACACCGAAACCCTGTCACAACCCCTTTCGGGCGTGCTGCTGGACATTGACATTTCGCACCTGAATGTATTCTCAGTCAAAATCGATGCGCGGAATGTGCCGCAGACCCTGGGTTTCATTGAGAAGAAATGGACCGAATTTTTTCCCGAAAAGGCCTTTCAGTATGATTTCCTGGATGTCTCCATCGGCCGGCTCTACCAGAGCGACCAACGCCTGAGTACCATCATCGGGTATTTTGCCGGGCTTGTCATTCTCATTTCCTGTATGGGCCTGTACGGACTCATTGCACTGGTGGCACAACAGAAAGTCAAGGAAATCGGCATCCGCAAGGTGTTGGGGGCTTCGGTGACGCAATTGGTGGTATTGCTTTCCAAGGATTTTCTCAGGCTGGTTGGGATTGCCTTTGTGATTGCTGTGCCGCTGGCGTGGTATGCGATGAACCAGTGGCTGCAGGGCTTTGCCTACCGGATCGACATTTCCTGGTGGATTTTTGCTTTGGCCGGTTTGCTGGCCTTGCTCATTGCCCAGTTGACGGTGAGCTACCAGGCCATCAAGGCTTCCCTGGCCAATCCGGTTCAATCCCTGCGCAGCGAATAACCATCCGCAGGCAGGTTTTTGTCTTTTCTGCGATACTATTTCCGGGCAGCAAGCCTGCCCGGGTCGCAATCATTTCCTTTATCACCAAACTGTGATAAGCCTTTGGGTTTATCACAGTTTGGTGATAAAGGGAACAACTCCGTTGCAGCTGTCAGATCAAACAACTGTCCGACTATTTTGAAGCAATCGGATCAGGTGAACCATCGGGGTCATTCCGGGCAAAGCCGTTGGTACGGATCTGGTTCCCGCTGAGTAACAGGATACCGGCTACGTGCGGTGCGGCCATGGACGTGCCGCTCAGGCGGGCATACATGCCACGCAGATAGGTGGACGGAATGCGCACACCCGGTGCCGCAAAATCAACTGCCTCGTTGCCATAATTGGAAAACCGGGCCCAATTGCCGCTACTGTCAATTGCCGACACTGTGAACACGTTCCGGTGATTGACTCGTCCGGGCGAAAAATCCACGGCCCGCTTGCTGTCGTTGCCTGCCGCAATGGCAAACAAAATCCCTTTGTCGGCCACCGTCCTCACGGCCCGGTCGAGTATATCAGAAGTCTCTTCCAGGCCCAGGCTCATGTTCACTACATCGCCGGCCTTGCCATTGCGGTTGACATGTGCCAATGCCGAGATCACGTTGGAAAGCGACCCCTCTCCTACCTGGTCCAGGACTTTCAACGCCACAATGGTTGCCTCGGAGGCTACGCCCAGCGTGCCAATCCGGTTGTTGCGGGCTCCGATCACCCCGGCCACGTGCGTGCCGTGGCCGTTTTCATCCTCCGCGGATGTCTGCCCGCTGATAAACGAGCGGCTGCGTTGCTGGTCAACATTCAGGTCGGGATGGTCCATGTCCACCCCCGTGTCAATGATCCAGGCCGTTTTGCCGGTGCCGTCGCCATAGCCCACACGCTGGATATTCCAGGTAACGGAGCGGGGCTCAACTACGGTAAAGCAACTGCAAATGGATACCATGCGATCCGGTTCGACCTGAGCAACGGCGGGATCGGCTTGCAACTCAGCGGCCTGGCTGTCTGACAAACGAGCCACAAACCCATGAACGCCTCCCGAAAACGATTGGATAACCGACCCTTCGCCGATACGGTGCGCACGCAACAGGGATGCCGATTGTGCGGCCACCCGTCCGGAAGCCGTGGCAGCCGGCATGGCCGCATCTGTATACGCGACAATGTACTGCCCCTCGATCACTCGTCCGCTTACCCGCGAGGCAGGCAGGCAATCATCGCTGGTTGATTCCGCAGGTGCCGTCTCCTTGTCCTGGCAGGCAACCAGCAGGTAACAAATACCGGCCATAAGCCCGGTTTTTCTGAGTAGATTCATGGGTTTTCAGAGTATATTGTGAAAAAGAAACCAACCGACAGACCAATCTTCCAGATTAGGCAAATCTTTGCAGCACCGGCAGGGTGGCAATGAAAGAAACACCTGGTAAGGAAGGGGCTATTCGTCAGTAATGCGTAGGAAGTGTTCCGATAGGAAAATAAACTGAGATAAGTACAATGCAGAGGGTTACGCTTGCAGCCAGTGCAGCAAGATTACAGAATAAACGGCAGAGGCAGACGATTATTGCCTGAAACACGGTTTATTGAAAGCAGCCCCTTCGCTGAACAGAAAATCGATTGCCATTGGCAAGAAAACTTGCGTTTTTTTTGATCTGTCCGCCCAAAAGGCAAAAATTTAACCTATGAAATTGAAAGATTGCAAGAAAAAGTTATATGTTTAGTCGTCTGTTTTTATTTCTTGAAACCTAAATCTCAACTGACATGAGCAAATTCGATGAAGCTTTGGAGACGTACAAAGCGGAAATGTCTAAAATTGGCGTAAGTGTAAACGATGCCTTGCTAACAGGCATCACCAAGTCACTGGGGCCGGTTATTTACAATGCCGACTCGTCGCTGGTATCCTCCTCTGACCAGGAAGAATTGAATCGGGTCAAAAATAACTTTCTGATCAAAAAGCTAGGCCTGACCGACGGCCCGGACCTGGATGCCGCCATCAAAGAGGTTGTGGATAAATTCGGGTCGTCGAACCGCAACAAACACCGGGCGGTGTTTTATTATCTGCTGGCACAGAAATTTGGAAAAGAGGCCATGTTCGTCGGTTGATCTCTGGCACACACAAAAGCCCGGTGATTGAGTTCGCCGGGCTTTTTTTGTTTCGGGGAAATAGTATGGCTGAGCAATCAAAAACCGACAACCCGTTCCGTATTTTCACAAAAACCGATTCCCCACCCATGGATACCGAAGTAAAACGCCTTTCCCGGCTGACGGCCATACTGATCCAGTTGCTGTCCAGGCGAATGGTCAATGCCACAAAGCTTGCGGAGAAATTTGAAGTCAGTACACGCACCATTTACCGGGATCTCAAAACGCTGGAAAATGCAGGTGTGCCCATTGTCACCGAAGAAGGAAAAGGCTACAGCTTGCTGGACGGGTACCGGATTCCGCCCATTATGCTGACCGAAACGGAGGCCAACGCGCTGTTGACGGCCGAGTTGCTTATCCAATCTTCCAGAGATGTTTCGCTGATAGAGGCTTTTTCGTCGGTATCGGCCAAAATAAAGGCGGTGGTTCCGGATTCGTTGAAAAGGAAAACGGAATTGCTGGAACAAAAAGTAGGCGTCAGCAATACCTATATCAGCCAAACACCCAAAAGCAATGCTTTGATTGAATTGCAAAGGGCAATGCTGGATCGTCTGGTAACCCGGCTGGTCTACAAAGACAACGCCGGGAACACCACCACACGAACGGTGGAACCGTTTGCCGTGTATGCCAACCAGAACAACGATTGGGTACTGGTCGCGTATTGCAGGCTCCGCAGCGATTTCCGCACCTTTTCCCTGACGGGCATCGAAAATCTATTGATTACAATGGAGACTTTCAAGCCTCACAAACTGACATTCGAACAATACCTGGAACAAAGGTATGAAAACAAAAAAAGGCTGGACAACCGGAGTTGAATAGCCTTTTGGGAAGCGGGTTCAGGCGAAATCATCGTAAAAGAACTGCTCTTTCACAATTTTTCCATCCCGGACTTCAAAAACACAAATCTGTTCTTTCTTCTTTCGGGATTTGCCTTTCATGGTGACATCCATACCGGTCATCATGGAGAAGAAAAACGTTGATACGACCGTTTCACTCATGTAACTGCCGTGCATCGCTTCAACCTGTGAGAAAAAGAGTCCCTCTTTCTGGCGCAGGGCTTCGATACCCTTCACCACCAAGGGCAGGCTGGAATCATTTTCGGGCTCAATGCTGACCGCATCCGGCGCGTACAGTTCGTTCTGGATCTGCTCATAGTTGTGCATCCGGATAAGCTCGTAATACCGTTTTGCTACTTGTTCTGTTGTCATGGCTATGTTGTTTTGATTACCCTGCAAAGGTATTCGGGCATATTGACAACGGTATGTCATAGGTAAACGGTAAATTTTCGCCGACAGAAAATTTCCAAAATAGTATCTTCCTGAAAGCAAAAACCTGGCTTTAGGTATAGACCGCATTTTCGGCAATGTGCCGGTATGCATCCAGGTCGCGCTGCACACTTTCCAGTTTGGCAGTCAGTGTGGCCACCGCCAGTTTGCCCAGCGGCAATCGCAACGGCGGATTTTCTTCCGCAACAATCGCCACAATGGCTTGTGCCGCCTTGTACGGATCTCCCTCCTGCTTGCCGCTGATGTCTTTCATCCGCTGGCGGAACGCCCCCGCTGTTTCGCGGTAATCGTCGATGACACGGGCTGCCAGACGAAAAGACCGGCTGGCAAAATCGGTACGGAACGGCCCCGGCTCGACAATCGTCAGCCGGATGCCCAGCGGTGCGACTTCCGCAGCCAGGGCTTCGCTGAAACCCTCCAGGGCAAACTTGCTCGCATTGTAAATCCCGAATCCCGGCACTGCCTTGAAGCCGCTCTGGGATGAAATCTGGAGGATGTGTCCGCCGCGTTGTTGCCGCAAAAGCGGCAAGGCGGCTTGTGTGACCTGCAATGTCCCGAAGAAGTTGGCTTCAAACACATCCCGGACTTCCGCCAGACTAGCCTCCTCTATGGCACCAGCAAAACCGAAGCCGGCATTGTTGACCAGCACATCGAGTCTCCCGAAACGCTGCCGCAGGGTATCAAAAGCCTGGCTTATGTCGGCCGTTTGGGTCACATCCAGTGGCAATGCCAGGCCTTTGCCATCGTACTGTCGATTGAACTCCTCCACCTGATGGGCATTGCGGAACGTGCCGACGACAAAATCACCGCTTTGCATCACCACTTCGGCCAACGCTTTTCCCAAGCCGCTGGAAATGCCGGTAATAAACCAGATTCTTGACTTTTTCTTTTCCATTCCCGATCACAGTTTGATCAATTCGATATTGCATTTGATTTTCACGGTTTCACCCACGGCAACGCCGCCAAAATCGAGGGCGCGGTTCCAGGTGAGTCCCCAATCCTTGCGGTTCAGCTTGCCTTCGACAAAAAATCCGGCCTTGGTGTTTCCGAACGGATCGCGGGGCACAATGCCGCCAAATTCCACATCCAGTGCCACCGGCTGGGTGATGCCGTGCATTTTGTATTGGTTAGCCGCAACAACTTCCATACCCGTACTCTGGAAGAAAAGGATGGGAAACTGCTCGGCATCGAAAAAATCGGCCGATTTCAGGTGCGCATCCCACTGGCTGTCCTGCGTGTCAACGCTAGTGACATCGATGCTGAACGTTATACTGGCATCGGAAAAGTCTTCCTTTTCACTGGCAATGGAACCTTCGAACTTGTGAAAAAAGCCTTCGGTTTCGGAAATGCCAAAATGTCGTACACTGAAACCGATTTTGCAGTGGCTCGGCTCAAAAGCCCACGTGTGAGCAACGGATGTTTGTGTCATGATTGTGTTGAATTAATGATCAATGAATGACACAAAAGTATCGCACAAGTTACCCGGGCGGCTAGAACAAAACCTACGTTGTTCGGTATTTTTCGGACATTGCTTTTTTGAATTCGCCCGGAGAGGTGCCCGTTTCGGATTTGAACAGCCTGGCAAAATAGGATGAATCGAAAAAGCCCAGTTCGGCGGCGATTTCCGATACGCTGTGATCGGAGAATACCAGTAGTCGCTTGGCTTCCAATACACTGCGGGTACGGATCAATTCGCTGGCCGTCTTGCCGGTGACATGCCTGGCCACCAGATTCAGGTGGTGCGGGGTGATGTGCACCTTTTCGGCATATGCACGTACCGTCAGGGACTCCCTGAAGTGGGTATCGATCAGGTTTTTGAACGTTTTGTAAAGCACCAGGTATTTCTTGGAAAGGACCAGCTGCGATTGTGCCTCCATGCACCGCTGGATCTGCGCCAGCAGCACATGCAGCAACGACCGGGCTATGCTTTCGGAGTAATCGACTCGTTTACGTTCAGCAAGCAGCCAGTCGATGGTACGTTTGATTTCAACGTAACTTGCCGGATCGGGTTTCAGATACGGATTGACATAGAAGTTGTCCAGAAAGATCAGCTCAAAAAGCTTGTCTTTGTTGACGTGGTTAAGCAGAAAAAAATCTTCGGTGAAGAAGATGCTACCACCCCGCAGCGGTTGCCACTCCTCAAATTCGTGCAGTTGTCCCGGCGAAATGAAGAAAAGCATTCCAGGGGAGATCACATATTCCTGGTAATCAATCACCTGACGACTCATCCCCTCGTCAATCCAGATGATTTCGTAAAAAGTGTGCTTGTGCAAATCGTCCACTTCCGGCTCGGCCATTTCATCAAAGCGGGTAATCTCAAACTCGGTTGGATTGCCCGGCTCGTTGATGAAATGGCCAATGGAATAAAACGGAAAGAGTTCTTTCATTCAACCAATATACGTATTTTCAGGAATCCGGATGTAGGCACGCGTGCACCGGGAAGCAAAATAGTATCGCCAGCAATGCCAAAACCGGCACGCTTCAGCCCGCATATTCCGGATGGCTGGCAACAAACTTTTGCAGATTGCCCATGGCCGTCTGGCGAACCTTTTTCTGAAGGAACGAGGTCCAGCCGAGCAGTTTGCCGGAAGTACCCAGCGCCATGCCGGCCCAACGCCAGAAGTTGAAGTGATCCCGGTGGCGAAAAATCTTCCCGTCTTTGAACGCAAATTCGGCATCGATGATGTTGTGCACCTTTCGCCCGGTTTTCGAAAAGGTGTAATGCGCTTCCCAATGCGCCTTTCCGGTGTGATCATCGGCGGCTACGTCCCGAAACTCCATGCGCATGTCTTTTCCGGATGCCAGCAGCATATGCCACATGGCCGCAATCTCCTTGCCCGTCTTCAGATCAAAGGCTTCATCGGCAAAGGTGGCTTCGGGATGGTAACAGGCTGCCATGCCCTGGTGGTCTTTCCGGGCAAAGCTTTCGTAAAGCTGCTGAATCAGTTGTTGGTTGGGATGCATGATTGGTTTAGTTTTACCAAACGAACGTTTACTATAAATCTTTTTGCAAAAGGATGCGGTAGTCTTCCAACCGGTCGCGTGGCTCCACCTGATAAATATGGAAGCCGTTCTTCAGGCCAAAGATCAGCATGGGTTTCAGGTAGTTGCGCGTCTTGAAGCAAAGCCTTTGGTAACCGTGCTCTCTGGCCCATTGCTGCATGTGCTCCAGCAATTGTTGCGCAACGCCGTATCTCCGGTGGGATTCGGCAACTCCGCCCATCCAGCTGTAAAACGAGCCATCGGCATCCCGCTCGTAACCAACCTTAAAGCCAACGGGCTTTTCCTGGGCACAGGCGATGAGAATCAAGTGGTTGGGAGCCGAGAACAGGCGTTTTTCATAGACCTCTTTTGGCGGTGCCTGTCCAAACTCCGGAATGTCGGGGTATACTGACAGCACTTCATCAACGGTTCCTTCACGAATCTGGATTGGCATGGATGGAAGCTTGCCTGGCGGCTTGTTTGGTTGTATAAAATTCTTTGTCCGCAATATATACCGTTCGTTCAATTTCAGCGTGCACCTTGCCCGATTTATCTTTCCAGTACACGGTAAAACTGTAGTCTGTCTCACCGCCATACGAAACCCGTTCGCCAACGTCTTTCAGCAAGTCCTCGTTGATCACAAAATGGGCATACAAGGTTGATTTGCCCGGTTTTTTGAAACGAATCTGGGCCGACTTGTCCCACACGACAAAGTCTTTGCCCAAATTGCGGATCAGCATCAGCATGTAAAACGGGTCGGATGCGCTGAACATGCTGCCGCCAAAAATAGTCCCGACGTAGTTGTACGTCCACAGGCTGCGGCGCAGGCGTACCTTAACTTCCCTCCAGTCGGATGAAATGAACAATACCCGGCCGCCGGTACCGAAATACATGGGATACAAATTCATCATCAGCCGAAAACTCCAGGTTTTGAATGATTCTTTTTTCATACATGTATATCGTTGAAAGTGTGGAATATCAACTGCCGGACACAAAAAACAGTATCTTTTCAAAAGCCAAAACCCTGACCGCCAGATTACGCTAGCCGTGCCAGGGCCCTTTCGTAGCAATCCCGGTACCAGTCGGGTTGTCCGAACAGATTGACCAGCATCACGGCACCTTCAAATTCCATAACCGTCTGGCGGGCCAGTTTGCTTGCATATTCCGGCTGGTATTTGGTCTGGTAAATCTGTGTCATGGCCTGCAACCAATCCTGAAAAATTTCCCGAAGCACCTCCTGGAATTCCGGCACCAGCTTGGCCGTCTCCAATGTCATATTCCCCACAATGCAGCCCCCGTCCGAGCGGAGGAGCATTTTTCCGAGCTTGGAGAGTATCTTCTGCATGTGTTCGGCCGCGGTCAACTCCTCCCGGTTGACTACCGACCATACATGGCTGCGCAGAAAATCGCGTATCCATACCAATACTTCTTTGCCCAGGGCTTCCTTGCTGCTGAAATAGTGGTAAAAGCTGCCCTTGAACAATCCGCAGGCTTCGGCCAGGTCACTCATGGAGGTAGTATGGTATCCCCGCTTCCGAAACAATTCCAGCGACTTCAGCACGATTTCTTCTTTGGTGATTTTTTGGATCGGCATAACTCTGATGGTTGTCCAAAATTGAGGAATTTATTTCATTTTACCAAACTTTCGTTTGGTAAAATGAAATATGTCTTTACAGAAAGTCGTCTTTTTCGAACAATCAAAAAAATTCCGGGTTGTATGAATGGAAAACGAGAAATTTTGCCTAACTTTTCTTCATACTTTTTTGGTAGCAACCTCCTCACTATGAACCGTTTTTCTAGTTCACTTTTATACATTAACCACTATGAAAAGAGGAATTTTACTTGTGTTCAGTCTGTGCCTGACCCAAGTGGTAGCCGCTCAAGTTGACCTGTCGTTGAATCTGAATTATACCCGCCCCCAGGGAGCCATGGGTCGGTACATTCAAAACGCCGGTGGTATCAGTGGTCAGGCGCTGTATCGGATAGCGAATACGCCTTTTGCCATCGGTGCCGAACTGGGTTACAATAGCTACGGTTCCGAAACCACCCGTCAAACCTACCGGTTCAGTGACGGTTCGTCGACGGAAACGGATGTAACCGTCAGCAACAATTACGCAACCTTTGCGGTAGTGGGCCGCATCGATTTCAAGCAGGGAGGACCGTTGATTCCCTACGCCATCGGAAAAGCAGGATTCAATCATTACTGGACCAGCCTGGTCATTGCCGATCCTGAGGATGCGGATGGCTGCCGGCCTTTGGAAAACAAACGTCTGCTGGAAGACGGTGCGCTGGCCGGGACACTTGGTGCCGGGGTACGCTGGGATTTGAGCGGGGTTTTCAAGAAAGCAGAACCGCGTCATTTCTGGCTTGATTTTGGGGTAAATTACACCACCGGCGGCAACGTCCGTTTCATGAATGTTAACATGCCTGCCGATCCGGATCCGGTGGCACACCAGCATCCGGTTGTCAACGCCGATGGGTCGGTTCCGTTCAGTGCCCGTTTCATCAATCCGCAGAATCAGATTGTTCATGAGCACCATGTAGGAAATGTATACAATTCGCCGATCCAGAAAATCAATGTCCAGCTAGGATTTCTAATAAGCATTCGATAAACAGGAAATAGTATGCAAAGAAAACACAAAACCCCCGATTGGTGGTCAATCGGGGGTTTTGTGTTTGGATCAAGCTTTCACAGGGAATTAATCTCTGAAATAAGCTTTGATATCGTTTCCGGCCTTTTTCATTTTGGCCTCTACACGATCGGCAGTCTTACGGATGTCCGCCTTGGTTTCTGCCCAGTTTTCTTTGGTTGACGCTTCCAGGTCATTCATTTTCATATCCATTTCGTTGCGTTCTTCACGCAGATCCGCAATAGCCTTGCGGTAGTCTTCTTTTGCTTCAGCTTTGGCATTTTTCATGTCTGCCTCCATGCTCGCAATCTTGGCATCCAGCTCCTGGCGATCTTCCCGAATCTCTTCACGCATTTCGTCGCGTTCTTTCATCCAGGTTTCGGCTAAGTCGGCCCGGGCACTGTCTAGCTCGGCTTGCTCTTCGGCAATATTGCCTTGCGCATCGCGTTGTGCTTCGATGACGTCTTCTTTTTCATCTGCTACTTCTTCGGCTGCATTCTCTGTTTTAGATTCACAGCTCGAAAGAGTCATGCCGGTAGTAAAAAGGCAAATCAAGATGGCAAAAAATGTTAATCTTGTCGTTTTCATTGCAAGTTAGGTTTAGTGTCTAAAAAAATAATATTGGTACTGTATGCTGTACAAAATGTATGCACAACGCAAGCCCTAACCAAAACTTAACAGACAAAACCCTATAAATCAAACACATACAACCATTTTCCTCCATTAGATCTTCGCGCGTTCCCTACAAAAAACAACAAAAAAATGTGAGTTTTTATCCACACTTTGGTTATTTCTCAGATGAGTTCCGCGGGTGTCGCACCCTCCACAAACACAAACCGGTCGCCGTCAAACAGTCCTTTGTCGCTGAGCTTCAATGAGGGAATGACCAGCAAAGCCATGAACGAAAGTGTCATAAAGGGCGACTGCAAAGTACTTCCCATCCGCTTGGCCATGCGGTCAAGCTGCTCGTATTGCCGAGCCACCGCATATCCATCTTCACCAGTCATCAATCCCGCAATGGGCAACGGGATCAGCTGCTCGTCACCATCCGCTACTGCCGACAAACCGCCTTTCGCCTCTATAATCAGGTTTACGGCACGGCAAATGAACTCATCATCCGTACCTACCGCAATGATGTTATGTGAATCGTGGGCTACCGAACCGGCCAGGGCGCCGGTTTTCAAGCCGAAATTTTTGACAAAAGCCACTGCAACCGGTGCTTCCTGGTAACGGTTCACCACTGCAATCTTAAGTATGTCGCCGGAAGGATCGGCCACGGCAAGTCCGGCTTTTACGGTTGCAGGAAATACTATTTTATTGGTAATCAGTTGCCCGTCAATGGCTTCAATCACCAGCAAATCTTTGCCCGTATCCTTTACAGCAAACTGATCGGGTGTTTTAGGCGCGGCATGAAACTGATTGACGAGGGCACTTTCCACAAAGGGAATCAGCGTCTGGCCATTTTCAGCTACCAGTTGGCCGTTGATATACGTTTGCCTCACCCGGAAGTCCTGCAAATTTTCCAGCACAATAAAATTTGCCGGGTCGCCCTTTTGCAGCAGCCCTGTGTCAAGGCGGTAATGCCTGACCGGATTGGCACACGCAACCTGCAACACATCCAATGCATCATAGCCTCTGGCCACCGCCCGGCGCGCCAGATCATTGATATGCCCGGCCACCAGGCTGTCGGGATGCTTGTCATCCGAGCAAAACATCAGGTGGCTTGCGTAGTCGGGCAACAGGCCGATCAACGCTTCAAAGTTTTTGGCAGCACTGCCTTCCCGAATCAGGATTTTCATTCCGGCAGTCAGTTTGTCCAGGGCTTCTTCAGCAGTAAAGCATTCATGGTCTGTACTCATGCCAGCCTGGGCATACTGGTGTGCCTGGCTGCCTTTCAAACCGGGGGCATGACCATCAATAGGCTTATTGGCACGCCGGGCAGCTGCAATCTTTGCCATCACCACCGGATCCTGATGCAACACGCCGGGATAGTTCATCATTTCGGCCAGGTACTTGATCTCAGGCATTTGTAACAAAAGCTCTATGTCGGCTACTGAGATTTCTGCTCCTGCCGATTCAAAATTGGTGGCAGGCACGCATGAAGGGGCTCCAAAATAAAAGTGGAACGGAACAGTTTTGCCATTTTCGATCATATACCTTACACCCGCCACACCCAACACATTGCCAATTTCGTGCGGGTCTGAAACCGTAGCTATGGTACCATGCACGACCGCCAATCGGGCAAACTGGCATGGTGTGAGCATCGAACTTTCGATATGCACATGGGCATCTACGAAGCCGGGACAGATAAATACTGGCGGAGCCTCAGTAACCGGCTCAACATCAGCGATTTTGCCAGCATGTACCGTTACACGAGCCGGAAAGACACGCTGTTGGACCAGATCTACTACCTGGCCCAGCACTTCAAATGACGGAAGGGTTTGTGGTATATTCATTCTGCAAAATAGTATAAAAATTAGCACCGAAACCTACACGCAACCGGTAAATACGGAACACACACGAAATGGGCGGTTACCTGACGCTAATTTTAAAGGATTAAACGTACTGAATCTGAAGACAATCTATCCTTCTGATTTTCAGTCGCAATTACAAAAAAACTTATGTTTATTTCTCTGACTTCATTATCAATTATACCAGCACCAATGAAAAAGCTATTACTCTTTCTGGTTGTATGTATCTGCATGGCAGCTTGTGCTCCGCGTTACAACAATCCGCTGATCAAGGCATGGACGCCGAAAGATCACTCAAAGGACTCGTTCAAGAACCCCAGAAAACACCAACGGCGATAAAATTTTTCTGAAGGATAGTAGTGTGGCAGCGCTGGGTGGTCTTTCAATCAACCTGTCTCTGACAGACGCAACGACTCGCCTATGATACCGCTCAGTAACGAACAATTTAACTAATGATAACTATGAAAAAACTATTTGCTATTGCCATATTAGGTGCGTTTCTGACATCCTGCTATCATCCGCCGCGCCAGGCATGGCAGCCGAAAAAAAGCTTCAGTGTCGATCACGGCCGCAAGAGAAAAATCTAATTCAACAGTAGTCAATCACAACCATACAGCTATCTCACGCAATCTGCCGGCAGATTGCGTTTTTTATTCGGTCGTATTTATAAAAAAACGAAGGGTGGGCGTCAGGGTATGGCAGAGGTGTTTATATTTGCAGGGATATTCAAGGTATGAATGAGCATTCCGGATGGTCAAACAGATGCGTTCGGGAACCGAAATTCCTCCCATTGTATTTTTCCTGATCGCATGAAAAAGATTATTGTTGCCATTGATGGCTATTCTGCGTGTGGCAAAAGCACCACTGCCAAAAAAGTAGCCGAAAAATTGAAGTATGCTTACATTGATACCGGTGCCATGTATCGGGCGGTTACATTGTACTTTCACCAGAATTACGTTACCTTGACACACCCCAGGGAGATAGCCGAAGCGTTGCAAAACATCCAGATACAGTTCAAACACAACCCGAAAACACAGAAAAGTGAAACTTATTTAAACGGTTTGAATGTTGAAGAAGAGATACGCAAGATGTACATTTCGGAGAACGTGAGTGAGGTAAGTGCCGTACCGGAAGTGCGAAAGGCATTGGTAGCCCAGCAACAGAAAATGGGTCAGAAACGCGGAATAGTGATGGACGGGCGGGATATTGGCACCAAGGTGTTTCCGGATGCCGAATTGAAGATTTTCATGAATGCCGACATGACCGTGCGGGCCCACCGCCGCCAGTTGGAGCTGATGCAAAAAGGCGATCTGGTAGATCTGGATGATATTGTCGCGAATCTTAAACACCGCGACCTGCTGGATACAACCCGCAAGGAAAGCCCGCTGGTACAGTCGCCGGATGCGTATTTGTTGGATACAACCTATATTACCGTTGATGAACAGATTGAATTTGTTGTCAATCTGGCCATCAGCAAAATGATTGAAAAGGAAAAGAATTCGAACGGCCACGCCTAACCTGCCGTAACCCGTAGCCGGAACGCACTGCCCAAAATAGTACCTTGGCAGTCAGCCAAACCCCGGCAACCGGTACAGATGGACAGGCACGTTTTTTTCTGTTAAAAAAATACAATTTTTGCGCTTACAAACGCTTGGGTTTGCTACTAATAGTACCAACTGTCATTCAATTGAATATGAAAGTTACCATTGATAAAAATTCCGGATATTGTTTTGGTGTCGAATACGCCATTCAAATGGCGGAAGACGAAATGGAAACAGGGGATGTTCTCTACTGCCTCGGTGACATCGTGCACAACAGCATGGAAGTGAAGCGATTACACGACAAGGGCCTGCGCATCATTGACCGCGAGCAGATGAAGGAATTGCGCGACTGCAAACTCCTGATCCGTGCCCATGGCGAACCTCCGGCAACTTACGAACTGGCACTGCAAAACAACATCGAGTTAATCGATGCCTCCTGCCCGGTGGTACTGAAACTGCAAAACCGCGTCAAACATGCCTTTGACAAAATCCAGGAAGAAAACGGACAGGTGGTAATCTATGGACAGGTAGGACATGCCGAGGTGATCGGCCTTGCCGGGCAAACGCACGACGAAGCCATCGTGATTACCAACGAAGACGACCTGAGCAAGATTGACTTCAGCCGGCCCATCAGCCTGTTTAGCCAGACAACCAAAAGCACGCAGGGCTTTTATAACATGAAAGAACGCATCGAAGAACACCTGCACAAAGTGAATCCGGAAGTAAACCTGGAACACATGCTGGATGCCAACGATAGCATTTGCCGGCAGGTGTCTAACCGCGAGCCGCAACTACGCAAATTCGTGCACGAACACGATGTCATTGTGTTTGTCAGCGGCAAGAAAAGTTCCAATGGCAAAGCGTTGTTCAGCGTGTGCCAGTCCGAAAACCCTCGGAGTTATTTCATTGAAAACGAGACCGAACTAAATCCGGAATGGTTTGAAGGAGCCGGTACGGTCGGCATTTGTGGAGCTACTTCCACACCGATGTGGCTGATGGAAAATGTAGCGAGTTACATCGAACAATTGCCCATGCTGATCGATTAAGTGTGTCGGTTTCAACGAAATAGCAGCAAAGTTCTGCAAACAAAGGCTTTACGTGTGTAAAGCCTTTTTATTTTTGTAGTGCGGACGGCCCGGCTAACACAAAAATAGTATCTTCTACCAAGTAAAAACCTCCTGTATGAACCGACTCTCCAATGCCTTCTTCAAATATCTGTTTCGCGGCCTGCTGTTTTCGGCTCCTATTGGTGTAACCATCTATGTACTCATCGCCACATTCCGCTGGCTTGACAACCTGCTTCCGCTGGACGACTATCCGGGGGCCGGACTGGCTATCATTGTGGTTACACTGACCATAACCGGCTACGTCGGCTCTTCGTTCATCGTCAAGCCATTTTTTCAGTCCATCGAGAAGCTCATTACCAAACTGCCGCTGGTACGAATCATTTATTCGTCCCTGAAAGATCTGATTTCCGCCTTTGTCGGTGACAAAAAGAAATTCAACCAACCCGTACTTGTCCTTCTTAACAAGGACGCTTCACTATACAAACTAGGTTTTATCACACAAACCAGTCTCGACGACTTGGGCATTGCCGGAAAAGTGGCGGTTTACCTGCCTCATTCCTACAATTTCTCAGGCGATTTGTACATCGTTCCCCGCGAAAACGTGAGTATGATCGATGCTTCGTCCACAGCCATCATGAAGTTTATCGTTTCGGGTGGCGTGGTGGATTAGCGTTTTTGAACATAGGCCGTAACCCTCTTTTGTTCAAAAAATGCTCAACAGCAGATTGCTGATCATAACACAAACTTCATATTCAAGCAATTATAAGTTCATAGACTGGAGGTATATTTGTGTATTCAATCAAGCCTTCTATCGCTATGACATTCTTTGCCTTTATCCGTCAGTTCATTCAGGAACGCCTGTTCGTCTATCGTTTGCTTTTCCAGAATACAGCCTTACGCCACCCACGGACGGATAAAGCGTGACCATACCTACATTTTTTATTATTTTTTTCAACTGCTATGGCACCCCGCAGGTTTTGGCTAATCTGCGGGGTTGTTTATTCCTAATAACCCTCAAAAACTTACAGGGAGCCGACTCGGGAACAGTTGTAACCAACCCAAGGATTCTTTACCTTTCCCGTCTCTCATTCTAATCTACTTTTTTACATTATGAAAATTCTTTATGCCATTCAAGGAACCGGCAATGGTCACCTGAGCCGTGCCCGCGACATTGTGCCTATTTTGCAGAAAAAAGGAGACGTTGACCTGCTGGTCAGCGGAAAGCAGGTAGATATATCACTGCCGTATGATATCAAATACAAGCTCAACGGCCTGTATTTCGTTTTTGGCAAAAAAGGCGGCGTTGACTTATACAAAACCTTCAAACAAGCCAAGTCCAAACAATTCATCAAGGAAATCCGCAGCGTGCCGGTCGAGTCGTACGATTTGGTTCTCAACGACTTTGAACCCGTTACGGCCTGGGCCTGCCGGTTACGCAAAAAAGAATGCATCGGCCTCAGCCACCAGGCAGCGGTATTGTCGCCCAAAGCCCCTCATCCCGAACTGATCGACCCGATCGGAAAGATGGTGCTGCAATCGTATGCACCTACCACCAGCGCCTATGGCTTTCATTTTCAGGCCTATGACGATCACACCTTCACACCGGTGGTACGGCAGCAGATCCGCGAACTAAAGCCTACCGACAACGGTCATTACACGGTGTATCTGCCTTCGTATGACGATGAGCACCTGTTGGATATGCTTAACCGCCTGCCTGACGCCCGGTGGGAAGTGTTTTCCAAACATTGCTCAACCCCGCTGGTAAGCTCAAACGTGAGCATCCAGCCCGTGAATAACGACGCGTTTATCAAAAGCATGACTTCAAGCACGGGCATTCTGTGTGGTGCCGGATTTGAAACGCCTGCCGAGGCACTGTTTTTGAAAAAGAAAGTATTGGTGATCCCGATGAAAAACCAGTACGAACAGCACTGCAATGCAGCAGCACTGGAAAGCATGGGTGTTCCGGTGGTAAAAAAATTTAAAAAGAAGCACTTGCCCAAGATTGAGGAATGGATCAAATACGGACAGGTGATCCCGGTCAACTACCCGGACATCACGGAAAAAATCATTGATCAGGTGATCGCCAATCACGTGAAGTAAGCAGTTTAGCGTTCAGCGTTCACCGTTTACGTTTACCATTGGCGAGATAGTATACTTTAAGAATGCAAAAACCGTAGGGCTCCCCTGATAGGCGCCCTCGCCAAATACAGGCGCGCATGGCTCTGGACCGAGCCTTCAGGAATCAAGGGCACCTACAAAAGGAGCCACTACCAACCCTATTTCTCTTGAATTCGTCAGAACAAAATAGTATCTCATCCAATGCCCGATCCCAGGACTTTATCTGGGGCACTTCCATGGCAGCCTACCAGATTGAAGGGGCCTACCAGACCGATGGCAAAGGATTATCAGTCTGGGATGTATTTGCGAACAAAAAAGGCAATACCTACCGGAACCAGACAGCTAACACCGCCTGCGACTTTTACCATCGGTACGAAGCCGACCTGGACACCATGCAGGCGTTGGGAATCAAGCATTTTCGGTTTTCGCTGGCGTGGGCACGTATCTTGCCACACGGAACGGGCACCATCAATCCCAAAGGCATTGACTTTTACCACCGACTGTTGGACGCCTGTGAAAAACGGGGCATTGAACCCTGGGTGACACTCTACCACTGGGATCTGCCCCAGGCACTGGAACAAAAAGGCGGCTGGACCAACCGCGACATTGTGGAGTGGTTCAAAGATTATGTGGAGGTATGCATGAAGCATTTTGGCAACCGTGTACGCCACTGGATGATTCTCAACGAGCCGATGGTATTTACCGGAGCGGGTTATTTTCTGGGCATTCATGCACCGGGCAAACGCTGGCTCAAAAACTTTATTCCGGCCATGCACCATGCCGCACTTTGCCAGGCCGAAGGTGCACGGGTGGTTAAGTTTCACCAGCCGCAGGCACAGGTAGGTACTACGTTCTCGTGTTCGTATGTAACGCCCTTTACACAATCACCAGCGGATGTGCAGGCTGCCATACGGGCTGATGCGCTGTTTAACCGGCTGTACATCGAACCCTCGCTAGGCATGGGGTATCCCATAAAGGACCTGCCTTTTTTAAGCCGGGTGGAAAAATACTATCGTTCCGGGGATGAAAAGCTCCTGCCGTATACTTATGATTTCGTTGGCATTCAGAACTATACGCGTGAAGTGGTGAAATATTCCTGGTGGATGCCCTTTGTCAATGCCGACCTGATAAAAGCGGCCAAACGTGGCTGCAAACCGACGCTGATGGGCTGGGAGGTGTATCCCGAATGTATTTACCAGATGCTGCACAAATTCGCCGCGTATCCGGGCATCAAGCGCCTGCTGGTGACCGAAAATGGTGCTGCCTTTCCGGATACCCCGGAAAACGGCCGTGTGCATGATACCAAACGCACTCAATACCTACAGGATCACATTGCCCAGGTGCTGCGCGCCAAAGACGAAGGAATACCCGTGGAAGGCTATTTTGTCTGGACTTTTCTGGATAACTTTGAGTGGGCCGAAGGCTACCGCCCGCGGTTTGGCCTGGTACATGTGGATTTTGAAACACAGCAGCGCACCATCAAAGATTCGGGCTACTGGTACCGCGACTGGATTAGTGCTTACTCGCAGCCTACACATGAGGCACTTGTCAATAGTATTCACCAAGGTTGAGGTTTTGCTTATCTCAAACCTACTATTTTCCCATTGCATTTCATTCAGCTGGTATTATTTCACAGGTGATTTGGCGAAAACTTTGCTGCATATGTTTACCAAATGGCCCGAAGATAAATAAAGGCAAAAGGTATCGGTTCATGATGCCTTTACCTTTACCAAACTTCTTTGCCATTCGACATTGTATGAAACTTCGTTTACCTTTTGCCTTCTTTTTTCTTTGTGTTCATCTCATCTCTTTTTCGCAGGATACTGATACCTGGGGTAAGCTCACCGCCGATGAAATCGCTCTGAAAACATGCTTTTACGATAGCTCGGCTTCTGCCGTCATGCTCAGCGACAGAGGTATGATGAATATTGGCTATGGAAAAATCATCATTGAACGGCATCGAAAAATCAAGATCTTAAACAAAAGCGCCTTCAGCAAAGCCAATGTTACTTTGCCATACTTTGCCAAAAATCAGATGGAAAAAATTGAAACGATTGAGGCGCAGATTCTAACGCCAACGAAAGATGGCAAAGTCACTATTACAAAAGTACCGAGCAGTCAGATTTTTGAAGTAGATGTGACCGAGAACTGGCGAGAAAAACGCTTTACCTTTCCGAATGTTGAGGTAGGTTCCATCCTGGAATACCGCTACCGGCTGAGTTCCACGAATAATGCAGTACTGGATCCGTGGCTGTTTCAAAGCGACATTCCTACGTTACACAGTGAACTGACTGCAAACATCCTCTCGTCAAGTGTGAGATACCGCATTCTGCTTTTTGGTTCAAGGCTGACGACTCAATACCCACCCGGTAAAGACCTGCAATTGATGAATTGGTCGTTAGACAATCTGGAAGCTCTTTCAGCAGAGCCTTACGCCAATAATCCTCGTGACTATGCAGAAAAGATACAATTTCAATTGACAGGTTATTTAAGACACACAAGCTCAGGTTTAATAGTTGAAAATATAGAAACCAACTGGGACAAGCTCGCGAAAGACCTGTTAAAAGACTCTGATTTTTATATTTATCTGCACCGGGGAGGAAAGGTCAAGGATATAATCAAACAAATCACCACACCGCGGGAACCGGATCTGGTGAAGGTACAGAAGATCTATGATTATGTACGTACCCATTATCAATGGAATGGAAAACACTGGTTTTTTCCTCATCAACGTTTCGGCGATTTTCTCGACTCCAAACAAGGTAACAGTGCCGAAATCAATCTGTTTCTTACCCTCCTGCTGCAAGAGGCCGATCTGTTGGCAGATCCTGTTCTCCTAAGCACCCGTAGTCACGGAAAAATCCAGCAAACGTATGCCCAGCTTTCCCAATTCAATCACCTCCTTGCCCATGTGACCATAGACGGTCAGAGTCTGCTCCTCAATGCAACCGACCGGCTCCGGCCCTATACGCTCCTGGACAAAGAAGACCTGAATAACACAGGTTTTTTGCTGGATACAAAAGAGAGCCGATGGATTAAAATCACTCCTTTCACACACTCCAAAGAAACACTTGTGGCGTCAATGGATCTGAAAGACATTCAAAAGCCTGTCTGTGGTATCCGCGCCACCTACGAAGGCTATGAGGCACTGGATACTCAAAAGATATATATATCCCTGGGCGAACAGAAATTTGTGGAACAACAGCAATCGCTGCTCGGACAAACACTGGTAAAATTTATTCCTGAACAATCCGCAACGGTGGAACTTGGCATTAATCATTCTTATACACTGGAGCTGGAAGACCTAAAGGATCAGAATGGAATCATTTATTTTCGACCAGTGGTATGGCATCACTTCCACGAGAATCCGTTTAAAGACACCAAGCGTCGGTATCCGATTGAGTTAGAGTATCCGGGTGTTTTTGAGTATACACTCACCCTTCCGATTCCCGCGGGTTATCGGTTACAGGAAATTCCGAAACCGCTGGACATCTCGTTACCTAATAATCTGGCCACGTTTCGGTACCAGGCGACTGCCGACAACTCAGTGGTACATCTTTCCACACGCGTCGAATTCAAAAGTACTACTATTCATCTGGCGTACTATCGCAAACTACAGGACTTCTATAATCAGATAATTGGCAAGTATCAGGAAATGATTGTTTTAAGTAAAGTTTCTCCCGCAAAATGATTCTTTAGATATCCGTTCCCCATGAGGCACATTTCAATAGCGTTTACAAAAACCGGGGTTTTGCTTGTTTTGGGGATACTATTTTCTTGTGGCAGTTCCTCCAAACAGGAACATACCGTACAAAAAGATTCTGTTCAGGAATCTATATCTACCATAAAATCATTCTCGTCACCATCCATACCTGATACAGCTCTACACAAGATAGAATCAGTAAGTATTTCAGATGTTATCGAAACAGACTACAGTTGTAAACACTATAACTGGTATTCTGCCAAGCAACGTCGACAACTGTATCCATTCAACAAAGCCAGAAGAATTGAAGTTATTTCATTTATAGGTTATGAAGAACATGAAGTTGTGCAGGATGAGCCCGCCATTGTTGATTACATTCCGGCAACTACAGATATGGAAAGTGATTCAATGAAAATGATTGTGATCCGTCCCGAGAAAAAAGCAGAGCCGCTGCCTTTCCAGTCTCCAATAATGGACAGTCTGGTGCTCACCCAGCCACAGATTGATCAATTGACTAATCTTCTGTACAATTATGATTTTGCAAACGCACCTGAGGTAATAAGTGTCAGTCTATGTTATGATCCACACCATAAGATAGTTCTTTACAATGCTGCAAATAAGCCTTTTGCCTTTATCGAGATTTGTTTTGAGTGTCATCAATTTGCAACTTCTGAGAAAGTTCAGCTAAAGACTTTTTGCCAGGACAAATGGACGCTGTTGGAGGGCTTTTTTCATACGATAGGCATTACCTACGGCTTGCCTTCATACGAAATAAAATAACTTCACTCTACACCAACACCTTACACTCAGGTATTTGCTTGTAAAACTCGTCAGGAACAACAAGGGAGGAATTATCTCCGTAGAAGGTAGCGTTGCCATTGTTGTATCGGATATCCAATTCTTTTAATTGAGGCATATCAAGCAACACTTTTGGGAAAGTTGTCAATCGGTTAAACGACAAGTCGAGTTTTCGGAGCCGGGTCAGTTTTGCAAATGCGGCAGGCAAAGTCACCAGATTGTTTACCGACAAGTCAATCTCTTCCACATTCTCAAATACCGAAATGGATTCCGGAAGTTCCTTGAACTTGCAGTTGTGAAAGTTCAACACTCTGAGACCATCAGCGTTGGGGTGGTCACTGGGAAACTTGACTTTGGTATCCACTTTTGACAAAATTACATTTTCAGGTTTGTCATTCTTCCAGTTATGATAGCCAATTCCCTTATGCAAATCAAAGGTATCGCCTTGGGTAAGCATCTCTAGGGCTGCAATCCGGTACGGATTGTTTTGCCGGTAGGTGAGTATATACGAAAGCCCTTTCCGGTAGCGCTTAAAGAAGAGGTAACCTAAAAGAGCGGTCTCTTCCGGTCCTACGCTTTTCGCCATCTTGGCCATCTTGTCGCGAATATCCTTTTCCTTGGCAGTCTCAATATTGACAAATGCCGTTGTATCCTCAATCAGGTTTTCCCAGGCCAGCACGGCTTGTTTTTCCAACAACTTTCGCATCAACGCCCGCAGGCTCGCTTGCGGAAGCGTTTTGGAACAAACCAGAATGTCTTCATACATCGGTATAGGTACCCCACCTCCTTTCATAATTTCTACGGCCATTTTGCAATTGGCCTCATCCCCGGTATGTACTAACCGCCGAAGATTATCAATCAGCAGTTTTTGTTCTTCATTAACTTCTTCAAGAAACTTTCTCTCTGACATAGCTGGTAACCAATAGAATATGAGTTGGAAATACGAAACTTCAGATCATCGTTTTCAGATCTTTACCTTGCAATCCGGATTATTGGCATAAAATGCATCCGGCACATGCATTATGCGTGCATTTGCGGTATAGGAAAGGTTGCCCTGCAAATCCAGTTCTTCCAGATGAGTCATTTTGAGCAGTACTTTTGGAAATTCACCTATCTGATTATAAGACAAATCAAGCTTGCGAAGCCTGGGCAGGTGAGCCATGGCGGGAGGCAACGATTTCAACTGATTGTGCGACAAATCCAGTTCTTCCAGGTTTTCAAAAACCTTGATTTTAGGAGATACCGAAGTCAGCTTGCAATTATGAAAATCAATGATCCGCAAGGTGGTCGCCTGGGGATGATCGTCGGGAAAAGCGATGCCCGTTTTTACAACCGTTGGCCAGCCCGGTTGCCCATCTTTCCGGTTTGTATATCCCATGCCTGTATGAAAGTCAAGATAGCCGTCCTTGGTCAGCATTTCCATGGCTTTGATTCGGCATGGGTTGTGTTGCGGATAGGTCAGAATGAAAGACAATCCTTTGCCAAAACGACGGAAGAACAAATAACCCAGCAAGGCAATTTCATGCCAACCTACTTTTTTTACCATTCGGATCATTTTTTCCCGGATATCCTTTTCTTTTGCGATTTCAATGTTTACAAAAGCGGTTGTATCCAGGATAACGGTATTCCATTCGAACAAGGCCTGTTTCTCCAGCAATTTGCGTAGCGAGGATCTCAGCACAGCATCAGGCAGCGTTTTTGAATAAACAATCAGATCTTCAATCAACTGAGGCGGAATGCCGCCACCTTTCAAAATCTCTATGGCCATCCTGCCATTTGCTTCATCCGTGCTGGTTAGCAATCGGCGAATGTTATTGATCAGCTGAACCTGTTCTTCCGTTTCTTCCAAAAGAAAGTCTTGTTGAATTGGCATAGCGGTATAGTATTGAAGAATTGCGATTGAGGTTAAACTACCATTCTTTATTCTTCTACACAACTACTAAGTAAACCAGAGACTTGATAAACCTTTGTAAGATTTAAGCAATTGCAACCAAGGTTTTGTGTTCGGAAAGGTACTATTTTCACGAAGCCCATTTGCTCAGCGTAACCAGATACACCCAGCCAATGAACAAAACCTGTAAGGGAATCCGGAACCACAAATAGGACATTCCGGGTCCGTCGAAGGTCGCCTTTTCTATGTTTACACCTTTGAGACTGGAGATGACATTGGCCGGCAGAATCAGGAGAAAAAAGATAATGAGCAAAACACCCGTCAGTGGATAGGCCGCTGGCACTAGCAGCCCAACTGCCGCCAGCAGTTCCAGTATGCCGGTGACATGCACCCACTGCCGTTTGAAAGGCATCCACTCGGGTAGCATGAGCTCCATGCCTTCGGCAAACTTGAAATGCCCAAAGGCGGTGAGTACCAGCATGGCCGCCATGGAAATGCGGCCGGCCAGTGTAAAATCTACGGCTGGTTTGGAAAGCCAGAGAATGACAACACTCAGCAGAAAAACGGTCAGAAGAACAATCAGAGGTTTCATAGCAGTACAGTTTGATTACACTGCAAAGGTACAGCTACCCATTTGAACCCTCACCTAACCTATGTTAGGAAATAAGCTTGCGGCGGGTGCGACTCAGGCTTTCGGGCAAAATTCCCAGGTATGAAGCCACATCCTTGACCGGGATTTCCAGAATCAGGCGCTTGGACTGCTCCAGTAATTTTGCATAGCGTTGCTCAGCCGTAAGCGACAGCAATTCTATTTCTTTTTTGGTTTTGTGCACATACATTCGCTCGGCCATGCGGCGGCCAATCTCACTGCCAACGTGCGAGTTTCGGTACACGTCCTGTAATTGCTGGTAATGAATGCGTTGCACCACCACATCGGTAAGAGCCTGGCACTGGGTTGGGGAAGGAGTGCGTTCGATAAAGGAAACGAAGGAAGTAAAGAAATCGCCCTCAAACCAGAAGTCCAGGATAAACTCCTTGACATCAACCCAGTGCGAAAACTTGACACTACCTTTTTCCAGGAAATAAATATAATTTTCTACCGAACCTTGGGCGGTAATAATGCTTCCTTTCTTAAAAGCAGCCTGTTCTGTACTTAACAGTGCACCTGCTTCTTCCGGCCAGGTGATGCCGAATTTTTCCAGTAGTTTGTCAAGCATATTCGTCGTAGCCGAAAGACTTTCCAGGTTTTGCCTTTTTTTGGGATACTATTTTTATCGGAAGAAATCAGCTAATTGAATTACCGTTTCAAATCTCTTTCAGTTGGCTGGCGCGAATCCATGCACGCCGCCCATCCGAAATGTATACTTTGGCCCATCCTGAAAACCGGTCTTCCACATGTACCGATGCTCCTTCAGGCAAAATCACCATTTCGCGGGCCTGTTCACTGGGCGCATAATAACCCGTTGCAGGAGTAATGACAATAGCTTCTTGCCGGTGTCGCTGCGAAACATACATCAGCGAAGCCAGTACAATACCCGTCATTGCCAAACTGCCGCATACCCAGGCAATTGCCCATCTGCGTTTTCGAAAAAATAGTATCCGCGCCAGCACCCAAACCCCACCGATCCAAAGCAAGGCGAGGCTACTCCACGCCAGCGCATCAATGGAAATCCGGGAAGTCCACTGAATCCAGGGTGTTTCTGGAGCGGTTACCAGATTGTGTTTTTGCCGGATAGTCTTCAGATGTGCCAGAAGCTGCGGTTCGGCGGGTCCCAGCCGACGGGCTTTTTCGTAGTTCAGAATTGCCAGACCGGTTTTTCCAAGCTGCCAATAGCTGTGAGCCAGATTGATGTAAACAGGAACTTCCGTGTAGCCTTGTGCCACCAATCGGTCAAGAATGGCGGCAGAGGAATCAAAGTTTTGTTGCTGGTAATAATTGCGCGCCTGCTGATAGGAAGTTTCCGGAACAGCCGCCCAAACGGATGCCCAGAATAGCAGCCCTATACAACCCAAAACCTGACTTGCCCACTGCGTTGACCGGGCAGGCTCTCGACTTTGTTTTTCTATCTCACGCAGCAAGGGTACGATTTCGTCGCTTGTCACAAGTGTCGGTTGAATAGCCGAACCGGCGAAACGTACCTGCTGGCAACACTGCAACACTGACAAGAAACGCTGGTTCACATATTGGTTTACCGAATGCTGCTCCAGTGTCCGTTGGATGGAGGCGGCATACCAGTCGGCGGTGGACAAGCCGTATCGTGCTGCCATGTAGCCCAACAAAATATCTTCCAGGGCTTTCGCTTGTTCGTTCAACGAAAGTTTTTGGTGTTTCAACTGTTGCAAAGCCTGCATTGCCTGCCGGTACGGCCAGCGAACCGATTGCCGTCGGGCACGTTTCCACGAAACCCATCCCCACGCGGCCAGGCAAAGAGCCACCGGCAAGCCAGCAAGGACCCAAAAGAAAAACGTGTTAAAAAAACCGGATTGTTTTCGAAAACCGGGCACTTCGGCATACCAACCGGGTGCATTGGCAACGGCAGGCAAAGTCGGGGTTTTGACTTTGGCCGAGATACTGTTTTGCGTGGTGTCGGTTACGTGTAACCACACCGAATCGGTCAAGGTCACGTACGTTTTCCGGGCCGGGTCGAAATAAGTAAAATTAAAAGGCAAGGCATACTTGCCGGCTTGCGACCCGACAATGGTCTGGGTAAACGTTCGACTACCGGCAACACCTCTTTCTGTAACCTTCTGTTCATCAATACTTTTAACTTCAAACCCTTCCAGCCCGGACGGCAATGTCAGAGCTGGCAACGCCAGAAAAGGGATGTTGCCAGTACCCGCGATCTGAAAGGTGAGTTGATTGGAGGTTTGGACGTGAAGGGAATCCTTGGCCGCCGTTACCTGCCAGGTGAATTTGCCGACAGCGCCTGCAAAAGTGGCCGGTTTGGGTTCCGGCAATGATACTATTTGCAGCGACAATGCAGGTGTCGTCAGCGTCTGGTTGACCGTTTGCTCGACCTGGAAAAAATCATCCGGCTTGGGCGGCACCGATACGCGTATCGTCAGCGGATACTCCGGAATGGTGAGGCTGCCCGTTTTTTGCGGAATCACCACGTATTTTTTCAGCGTGACCACGCCGTAGGTTTTGCCATTCAGCCGCTCTTCGGAAGGCGCAGGCTTGTGTTTGACTTCCTGCGTCCATCCGTTGGCTACCACTAGCCGCGGAAAAATATCCGGTGACGATACGCTTTTTTCATAATACAGCTTCAGTTGCAGCGACAACGCTTCGCCCGGGTATGCCGTTTTTTTATCGGCTACCCACCGCAGAAATGTCTTGTCGTTTGCCGTTTGTGCATAAGCAACCGACAGAAACAAAAAGCTGATCAATAGAAAAATAGCGTTTCGCATGGCTTCTGTTTTACCAGTCCTTGGCTTCGGTTTTCACTTTCTTTTCGGCTTTCGATTGTGTGGCCCGGCCACGAATCTGCTTTTCGGACTGGTCGAGTTGTTTGAGCATCTGCTCCATATCGGCTGCATTCAGCTGCTCCTGCGGCGATTGAATGTTGCTCTTGAACTGACTGTTGGTCTGGTCGGCATTCTGGTCGGCTGGCTTTTCTGACGACTCGTCTGATTGCTCTTTCTGGCTTTTACTGGCCTTCTCATCCAGTTTTCTCTGCGCCTGATTGACGTTCCGAATGACATCCTTTTTCTTTTCAGCCAGCTTTGCCAATACATACGACAGGTTTTTCTGGGCAGGTGCGTAACCGGGCCGTAGCCGCAATGTTTGTCGGTAAGCCACCGCTGCTGCTGCCCACTGGTTCAGTTTCAGCAGTGCATTGCCCTGATTGTGAGCCAACGAAGGTTGTTGTGACAAGGGCAGGTTTGGCTTGGCAGCCACATAATATTTCAGTGCTTCGGCATAGCGCTGCTGCTGGTACAAGGCCTGCGCCAGGTTGTAGTTGGCCTCTGCAAAGGCTGGATCATACGCCAGAGCCCGCCGAAAGCTTACTTCCGCATCGCCATAGTCTCCCTCCTGGTAATCGGCATAGCCCCGCCGCACCCAATCCCTTTCAGTACTGATGCCCAGTGGTTGGGTTGCCAGCCACGAGGCCAGCCAAGGTGCAGCCAATAGTATTCCCAGAAAAGTCAAAAGTGCCTTCATTTTGGTTCCAAGTGTCCCTCCCTCTGTGGTTTCGCGTATTCAAAAGCTACTATTTTGTTAAAAACGTTTTCCGTTCATTCCTCTGCATTCAGGTTTGGAAGTATTTTTGGTAAATGACTGGCAACACCATTTCTACCAACAGACATGCCAATGCTGCACCTACCAGCCATTGAAACAAATAGCGGTAACCGGTGACCTGCGGCGGTTTGCCGATGGAAAGTCTTGCCGACTCGATGCGTTGCGTGATAAACTGTACCGCTTCACTGATAGAAGTCGCCTGCCAGTACTGTCCCCGCCCTGCTTCAGCGATGCGGCGCAGGTTACCGGCTTCCAACCGGGTTACAACGGGCTGACCAGCCGCATCGGTTTTTACCGACGTGCTTCCGTTGGCATTGATTAGTTGGATACTAGTTCCTGCTTCGGTACCTATTCCCAAGGTGTGGGTAACTATCCGACGTCTGGCCAGTGCCTGCACCGATGCTTCGAAGGCAGCATCGTGATTCTCCCCATCCGAAATCAGAAAAATCACCTGATTGTTGCGGACCGTGTCGCTGAAAAAGTATCCCGCCATTTCCATTGCCTTGCCCAGGCGAGTGCCTTGCTGCGCTATCAACGTCGGTTGAATGGCCGGCACAAACGAAGCCGCTACCGGCAAATCATCGGTCAGCGGCAAAAACGGATAGGCCTGTGCCGCGTAGAGCACCACTCCTACCCGACTCTTTTCCAGCGAGGGCATGGCCTGTGACAAAATCTGCTTCACTCGGGCCAGGCGGCTGGGCGGCACATCGGCAGCCAGCATGCTGGTAGACACATCGACCACAAACACGACATCGGCCGTGGGAATGTCAGGGGCCGTTACCGTTTCGGGAAACCGTGGACTCAATAACGCCAGACAACCCAGTGTTAGTGCCAGAATAAATAGTGCGACGCGTAGGTTCTGGCTGCGGGAAGTATCGGGCACAAGCTGCCGGATATGCGCCGGATTGCCTAGTTTCGTCAGGCTTCGTTTGCGCCACAACCGATACCATGCCCACACGGCAACCAGTATCGGCAGCAAAGCCAAAACCCAGGCATCAGTGCTATGTTCCCATTCAATAATCATTTGGTTTGCTTGCCTGAAGGCTGATGAGACGGGAGGTTTTTGAGGTTTGCAACATACTATTTTTTCTGCCTGTACCAGCTATCCCGAAAAATAAAGACGGGTCCAAACGATGTGTCTGAACCCGTTGGTAAAATACGTATTTGCAAGCACTTATGGAAATTTCACTCCACTGTATTTCGCAACAGACACTGTTGGAATCTTGCTGTTGTATTTTTTATTGATGGCTTTGATGAATTCGTTGGCTGCGATGGCATTGCCGCGTGGTGTCAGGTGAATGCCATCCAGAGAGAATATTCCACCGGAAATGAAGCTTGCATTCACACTGGTGCCGTCTACTACATAACCGGTTTTGACAGATTTCAGAAACCCATTGGCATCTACCAGGGCCAGCTGGTATTTGGAAGCAGCCGCCTGGATGATCTGATTGTACGCCGAAATGGCATCCTGCGCCGATTTGGCTTCGTCAGCATCCAGCACGTCTTCGTTATTCAGCGGATACCCTCCCAGAATGGCCCCGTTGGGTGCTTTGATCACGGCTCCTTTGACAGCCCCGGAAGCATTGGCAACACCCAGCGAATCAGCCGTCAGGCAAATGTAATCGGTAGTTTTCAGTTCTTTGATCGTGCCGTCGGCGGTTTTGTAACCGGCGACCACCACCGTGTTCGGAACAGGCGACGTAACGGATTGAGCCAATGAAATTAACGTAGCCGACGGAATAGCCGTAAAAAACGGAACCGAAGTCACATCCGGAATGGTGGCAACCACACCTTTGGCACCGGTTTTGGTCAGATTGACCATCACCGAATCATACAAAACCGTAAATGCCGGTGCAGGCGTCAGCGGAACAATACCGCCGGAAGTAGCATATCCCAGCACATCATTATTGCCCAGCCAGCAGGAAAAAAACGTAAAAGGATTCTCCGTAACAAACCGAAGATAGGGCTTGGTTTGCGGATCCGTCCCCGAAAGCATGCGTTCATAATAGGGGTTCGCAAGTCCGTAGCCGGCAGTCAAAACATCTGACAGACGGATGCCCGGAACACCGTAATTATCAATATCGCCGCCCGCGTATTTGGCAAGATAGGTTACTCTTCCTATCGGCGGTGGCAGAGTTGCCGTGCGGCCGTCATACGCCAACGAACTGGTTTCCAAGCCGATATTGGGTGTCCCAAGAGCGGTAAAACCCCTCAGGATACGGTAGCCCGATCCGTTTTTCTGCGCTTCACTGAAATAAGGTGTATTGAATTCGTCGGAACTCAGTTGGTTCAGCTGACCGGCAATCAGGTTAGGATAGGCAACTTTCTGACCTTCCAGATACAACCCGCCATCGGCAAAGCCAGCCGTCAGCGAATTGCCTACCGATATGTAACGCGAAAAATCGGCACTGCCAGCCGATGCAGCTTCATCCAGATCCGGTTTGCATGCTTGCAGAAGCAGTACTGTCGAAAGTATAACAAGAGAATGCTGAAATATATTTTTCATAAAGTGAAAGCAATTAAGAAATACAATAAACTCAGACAAAAAGCTATTTTAGAACTTGTACGAAAAGGCAATGCCCGGAATATAAGCCAACGTCTTGTAAGTTCCTTGCAGTTGGGTTTCCAGATTAGTCTGGTTGCGCTTGGCCAGATTTTCGTATAGGAAGGAAGCATCCACACTGAATTTTTCGGAAATCTGGTACCCCAGCCCCAGACCCAGGATGATTCGGTTGGCATCCGGAATTTCAGGAGTCACGTAGTCGTCTTTGATGGGTGTCAGCACATAACCGGCACCGGCCCGAACGGTCAGCTTTTCGGTCACATTGTATTGCCCTCCCAGGCGGAACGCCCATGAATTTTCGTAGCTGCGAGGCGAACGGGTATCCGAAAGCGTGCTGGTATTTTTCTCATAATCAAAAGCCAATGTATCATATACGCTCCAGTTCACATAGTTTATGTCCAGTGCCAATGTCAGATTGTCTGTAGCTTTGTAGCCAACGCCTACTGTGGTGGTCGAAGGCAGGTTGATGGTAGATTTAAAGGTATTGGGCTGCGGAAAATTGGCAGAAAGAGATGGTGCCACGTTGAAAATGGCATCTCCGTCCTCAACGGTCGTTTTTACCATTGACCGATGTGTCAAGGCCAACGAGAAGGCTTCGGTAGCCTGGTAGTAAAGGCCTACGTTAAATCCATAACCCATGCCGTTTCCTTTCAGCTGTGCCGATCCGGTGGCGGCCCCCGCAGGTCCGCTGACCGGCAGGTTGCGCTGCAAGTCAACATTTCCGAAGTTTACCACGAATCCGGCTCCGATCCCTAACTTGTCGCTGATCTTGTAGCTGAATGTCGGTTGAACATAAATGGCTTGCAGTTGCAGCGAAGTCAGGGCCATCTGTCCGCTCCAGCTTTTGCCCCAGTCAGTATGGCCACCGAAAGGCGTATAGGCCGAAAGTCCGGCTTTCCACTTTCCCTCTTTTGGTCCGAAAAGCAAGTTTACACTGAATGGTGTAGCCACTCCGTTGTCAGCCAGCTCGGTTTGGGAGGCGCCTTCGCGCAGAAAGGCGTTGTTAATGATAGCCGCATTACCCGAAACATAGACTTCGTTATGTTCCAGAAATGCAGAAGCTCCCGGATTGAACACCAACGTAGATGCATCTGTTTTCAAAGCAGAACCGGCATGCGCCATCCCGACTTGTTTGGTTCCCAGCAAATTGACTTGAAAGCCTTGCGAAAATACCAATGTGGATGAAGCAGCCAAAAAAATACTCAGGACTAATTTCTTCATGTTTACTTCGTATAGTTTTTGTTGTGATGAATAAGAGAATATATGTTGCTACTTGAGCTAAGGAGTATTGTTTTCGGGGTGCAAGTTGAGATTATTTTTTCATAAGAACACAAGAAAAACACGAAATTATACCATTATTTGCGGTAATAATGTATAGAATTGCTACAGAGGTAATGTAGTTTTTGGCGGAGATTCTGATTATAAGAAGGTTGACCAGGAAGGAAGACCATGGATCAGACGAAAAATACTATCTCCACAGAATCCAAAACCGGCGGTCATAAAATGCTTCGCAGCAGCGTAAAGCGAATGAGCCATTCCAGGGCGAGAAAAAGCAATGCCCATGCAACAAATGGTATGAACACTTCCCGGTAACGGTACTGTACTTTCTGCTCCACTTCGCTTTTTTCAAGCCTGTCTATCTGCTGGTAAACAGTACGCAGCGATTTTTCGCTGTCAGCCCGATAAAAATTGCCGCCGGTTTGTTGGGCTATGGTGCGCAGCAGGTCTTCGTTGATGCTGAATGGCAACTGCTGGTAGGTTTTGGTGCCATCGAAGCGATGCATGGGAAACGGCGCCAGCCCGTTACGCCCCACACCAATGGTATAGACTTTGATCTTTTGCTGCCGGGCCATTTCAGCGGCCGTTTGTGGGGCAATAAACCCGGCGTTGTTTTCACCGTCGGTGAGCAGCACAATCACTTTGCTTTTGGCCTTGCTTTCCTTCAAGCGGTTTACGGCGGTTGCCAATCCCAATCCGATGGCGGTGCCGTCCTGCAGGTTTTCGTAACTTACCTGCCGGATGATGTGTTGCAACAGTTCGTGTTGCAAGGTAGGAGGACAAGCCGTAATGCTTTCGCCTGAGTAGATTACCAGTCCGATGCGGTCATTGGGGCGGGCGGCGACAAAATCCTGCGCGGCTTTCTTGGCGGCCTCAAGCCGGTTGGGTTTCAGGTCTTCGGCATCCATGCTCCGCGAAACGTCCATTGAAATCATAATGTCTAATCCTTCCATGGGCAATTTTTCACGGCTTTGCTCCTGTACCTGTGGTCGGGCCAGTGCCACGACCAAAAATAGTATCCCCGCCAAACGCAAAACTGCCGGCAGGAAGCGGAGCACCTTCCCCAGGAAAGAGTCCAGCGTTTGTAGGGCGGGCACGCCGGAGAATGTTACAGCGGGTTTTCGTTTGCGTTGCAACCATACCTGTACCAGCCATACCAACGGCACCAGTGCCAACAAGCCGAATGCTTCTGGATTGGCAAAACGGTCGAAAGAAGGTAAGGAGAACAGGTTCAAACGATTTGAGTGGAATTATAATTTCGAGTAAAAGCACAACAAAGCTACTTTAGCTCGATACCAAAGGCTTTGGCCATGACAATCTGGTTAAAATATTCGGTGTATTCAACAATCATCCCATTTTCCAATCGGAAAGTGCCCAGGTAATCGTTTTCATACCTGCCGCCGGCTTTGATATCGATTTCTCCCCTGAATTTTACAAAAAAGAAATTCGGATCTTCGGTAGCAAAAATTTGCCGAGGGAATCTCATCTGCCCAAAATTGGCGGTAAGCCCGCTGTATTGCCGGTATATGCCTTCGGCTCCGTCAAAGCTTTTGGGAAAGCCTTCGGGCGAATAAGGATTCAACTGTCTGCCATCTTTTGCAAAGATTTCCTTCAATACCTCAAACTGCTGCGTTTCCAACGCCGTAAAGAAACGGTCCACTACCGTTCGGTTCTGTTCGGTCAGATTTTGGCCCATAGCTGTGCTGAATGGTTAGTATTAAAATGTATAGTTACCAAATTACGTAAAAGCTACCAGAATTTCTCCAATAGATCAATGGTTTGCCGCAATTCTCCTACCAGTGAAACCGGTTTGGATTTTGTATCGGTGGCCGGATGGTAGATCAGGAACTGCAATTGCTGAAGCAGATTTTCACAGTGCGACACTTTTACCGCATCCACGCCTTGCATGGTGAGCTCCTGTGCGATTTCATTCACGGTCAGGTGATGGGCCGCGATGCCAAAACGCTCCGTCAGGTAATCTTTCAGAATACGGCTCATTTGCAAAGCGTACTTCTTGTCCATTGGCGAAATGCCATTGTCCGTTACCGCTTTCAATTGTTGCAAGGCTTGTTTACGTGCGTTTGGAGATCGCTTGGGCACCCACATTTTTCGCTTCCGGTAGGCAACCAAGCCCAAACCTGCCAAAAACAAACAAACCAGGCCAGTCGCGTAAGGTAACCACTCGTGCCTGGCATATGCAATGGTTGCCAACGGCTCCGCTGTCAGATCGGGTTGTGCCACCGGGAGCAATTGGACAACCACCGTAGCCATCGGGGTTTTCAGATTTTGTGAGATATTATTTTTCCGGATACGTACCAACTGTGACGGCACGCGAAATTCACCGGGTTGCAGCAACATCAGCTGATGCATCTGTACCGCCCATGCGTTGCCTTGCGCATCCACCGAATCTTTTGCCCATTGGCGAATAATGTCTGCACTGTTGCCGGTCAGTGCCGGAAATGCAACCTCCTGCACTGACACATCCTTTACCCAGAACGCAAGTACAAACGGCTCTCCGACCATAACCTGCTTTTTGGAAACGATGGTTTTTACCGACTGAGCCGCTGCATAAAATCCGCCACTGCAAAACCACGCCACCAGCATCAAAAGGGTTGCGGCTTGGGATCGGTGCCGTTCAAAGCGGTGGTTTCTCATCAGGTTACAAAATACTTTCGTAGTTTATCCACGTAATCTTCGCCGGTGTGAATATGCAGCAGGTCGGCGTTGCTATTTTTGAAAATAGCTTGTGTATCAACCAATTGCTGCAAACCGGAGGTTTTGTATTTTTTACGGGTACTATTCAGAAACGTTGGCAGCCAAGCCCGTTTACCCGATTCGGCTTCCCGTACCGGCAGCCAGCCCACATTGGGCAGCTCCGTTTCCCGGATATCGGATACATGCATGCCAATCACTTCGTGGCGGGCAGCAGCTAACCGCAGCAACGACTGGTAATCGGACGTAGCAAAATCGGATAGTATGCACACAATGCTTTTCTGGCGCACCATGCTGATGGCAAATTGCAACGCGGTTGTCAGATTGGTTTGCGTTTGTATGGGCTTGTGGTCCAGCATGTCACGGATGAGCCGCAAGATGTGCTGATAGCCTTTTTGCGGCCGTACAACGTGCTCAACCTGGTTGCTGAATAAAACCAACCCGACCTGGTCGTTATTCTGCTGTGCAGCCAGAGCCAGCACAGCGGCCAGTTCGTGGGCAAGTTCGCGTTTGGTTTGGGTCGTGGTACCGAAACTCATGGAGGCACTGACGTCCACGAGCAAGATCAGGTTCAGTGCGCGTTCTTCCTGAAATACCTTCAGGTAAGGTTCCTGATAGCGTGCGGTCACGTTCCAGTCAATGGCCCGTACATCGTCGCCAAACTGGTATTTGCGCAACTCACTGAAAGTCATTCCTTTCCCACGAAAATGGCTATGGTATTGCCCCGCCAGCAAATGCTCGGAGATGTAGCGTGCCCGAAAGGCCAGTTTCTGCACTTTTTTCAGCAAATCGGTGGTAACCATAGTTTTACTTACCAGAATCGAGGGACTTACTACAAATGTATCAAATTCGCCTACACCACCCAAACCTAGCCACCGGGGGTTTGCCGTTTTGCGGGAAAGTATTTTTCCGGTGGCAGATCCCAAGGTAGCCTGCAAAGCAAAACCGCTGCAAAATCGGATTTTCGCAGCGGTTGAATGGCCTATGCGGCCGGGTAAGCGGTCTTTGTTACGAGCCCAACTTCTCGTGTTTCATCGATTTGTCGGGTTCGCCGGTCAGGGTTCCTTTGATGATCTCAAACAAAGTCATCATTTTTCCACCCGGTCGGTCCCAATACTCGGCTTTGTACAACTCTATTTTAAGCAAAGCGATCTGCGGATCGTTTTTGCCATTCGGAAACCACGTTTTCAGGGTGTCCGACCAAAGCTCATCGATTTTCTGGCGGTCTTTTACCAGTTCGGCAATACCGGAAACCGAAACGTACGTATCCGAGCTTTCGCTGGAATAGCTGATCTGCACTTTGTTGTTCCGCTGCAGTTCGGAGATCTTACTGGACTCGTCGCTGGTAAAAAACCAGAGAGAGCCCGATTCGTCCATCTCCTGCGTTGCCATCGGACGGCTGTGCAGGTCTCCGGCCTGGTCAATAGTGGTAAGCATGGCAATACGAATGTCTTTGATTTTATCGCGAAGTTTTTCGTATTCAGCAGGTTGAAGGGCTTGCGCTTGCATAATGGTAAAGTTAAGGTTGATATTGTCTGAAATAGGTTAAAAAAACATGCCTGTCATCACAAGCGAAACCTGTATCTCAACTCCAAAATCGTATCTTTTGAAAAGCAAAAACCCGCCGGTAAGCGGGTCTTTGGCTGAGCTTTACTTGTTTAAAAGCCGTCTTCCTCTTCTTCATCAATGGTTTTTGGTTTTTCCTCTTTCTTCTTCTTTTCCGTGGCCACTTTTGAATCCGCTTTTTTGTCGGCTTTCTTTTTCTTTTCTTTCTTATCTGGTTTACCGGTAACTTCTTCTATTGGGGCATTTTCTTCCGAGTCTCCCTCTGCCAGTTTTTCGTCTGACTTTACTTCTTTTTTAGTGGCATCTTTCACCTTGCTGTCTTCCGGTTGGGTTTTCTCTTCTTTCTTTACAACCGATTTTTCTTTTTTCGGTTCAAGTTTTTCCTTCTTGTGTACCTCACTGAAGTGCTCTTTGAAACCATCTACATCACCTTCATTGGCAGTCAGCACGCTGAATGATTTTCCACCTTTGCCCTTGGAAGACACCGTTGCATTGAAATTTTCATCAGACGAAAACAACGAGTACCGTCCCTGCTGATAGTTCATGTAATACCATTTTTCGGGTGAAATCTGCAGATAGATGGTCACCTGATCGCCCTGGTTGGTTTTGCGGATCTCAACCATCCCGTCAAACTCAGAGTTGATGTCGTTGTTGCCGATGTTCGAAACGCCGATTTTGCCTACACTGCCAAAGCTCTTGCTTTCTTCGTTCCAACGCAGGTCGACATTGGAAAGTACCATGGGCAGGAGAAACCGTTTGGAGATTTGCGGCAGAGCTACGTATTCAATGGTGATCTTGTCTTTCCAATAAAGGGCTTCTTTTTCACCAATCACATGGGAAATTTTGCTCAGGAAACGTTCCTTGTCCGGTTCTGCCGCATTCTGGCCTACCCCCTCATTGTCTTTTGCCTCTAAAATGCCCGTAGCCATGGCATCGTATATCTGAGTGGCGGCCGGAATATTCCAGCCCAATAAGGTATTGAATGAATACTGGTTCGTTTTCAAATCAATTTCTCCGCTGCCTGTGGCAATCGGCAGATAGTTTTCCACTTCGTCAAAAAGCTTCAGATTACCTTCCAAACGAACTTTGCCGGTATTGTCATCCAGCACAAACTGGTTTCCGGCATAAACATTGCCTTTCGCTCTTTCCGGGTCGGTTACTTTGAATTCGTTTCCTTCGTCGTTGTTGGTAAGCTGTCCCGTTGCCCTAAAAATGTCCTTGTCATCGGCATGGCTCTTGGCTGAAATGAATGTTGTATATACTGTGGAGGTTTCTTTGTCTACATGCACCCCTACGGTCATGGTTGTCGCACCACTTTTCAGGTTTTCATCAACCGTAATGGTTACCCCTTCGTCTTCAGGCTTGCTTTTGTACGATATCCAGTCGGCCAGGCTGCTGGTCGATTTCAAGTCGAGCTTGACAAAACCATCCAGATCCAGGTATTTTCGAGGCGACTTCATGGTGATAGCCCCTTTGAACAACATCCGTGAAGTCAAATAAAACTTGTCGTCTTCGTCCACAATACCGGTGGCGGCAGTATACACCACTGTTGTATCCTTCCGGCGTTTGGCTTCTTCGGTGCGGGTTTCAAAGTCGCGCATTTTCACATTGAACGTCTTGCCTTCGAAGTTTGTATAGGCATAAGTAGCATTTCCGGTGAATTTCTTGCGTGACAGAATCTGAATCTCGCCATCGACCAGTTTGTGGTAGGCCGTGGTAGTATCCAGTGTCAGAACGGCTTTGGAAAGCGGCTGCATGTTGGCCTTTTCCGTGATCATCACGGTTCCTTTGTTTGGATAGATACGTGCATCTGCTGAAACAATGTATGGAATGCCCGAAATGCTCAACGTCATTTTATCGATATTGTAACCGGCTACGCTGCCATTGAACGTCAGGCCTTCGTGCAACGGGTTGTTGGAGGTAAACGTGGAAGTCTTTACATCGCCCTTCATGAACACCAGCTTTTTGTCCAATAGCCAGGTGGCTTCCTGAATGGAAGTTTTATATTCACAATAAGGAAACTCCAGGCTGGCAAAGCCGATCAGGTCAGGATTGGAACTGGTTTTGATATCAACCACGCCTTTGCCCATGTCAAAGTTGACATTTACAAAGTTTGCCAGCAACGACGGCTTGGTAATCGTTTTGGACTTGATCCGGAATTCGGCATCACCCGCGCTGAATTTCGTCTTCTCAAAGGCAAACGAAGGGGAGTTGATGTCTGAATCGGGGCGGTCAAACTGACCGTCACCAAACAAGCCGTTGTGTCGCACTACCATTGTTCCGCTAAACGAGGCACCACTTTCCTTGTAAATTTCAAACGGCGTCTTCGTACTGCTGATTTTCATGCTATCAACCTTGGCATTCCAGGACAGCTTAAAATCTTTCACACTGGCTTTCGGAACGTTTACATTACCCAATGTAGCTTCACGTATATCGGCCTGTGGTCCCTTGGCTACTACTGAATCAGGGGTGAACAGAATGTCCTTGGCCGTCAGTGTTGTATTCAGGTGGTCAATCCGGCCCGAAGCCCGCAACCCTTTGCGGTCCATGGTCAAGTCACCGGCAAAGATCATCCGGCTATCATCGCTTCCAAAGAGCGGATATGTTCCTGAAGGCACTTTGTGCTTGAATCCCAACGAGTTATCAGGCATGGCGATAAGGTCTTCCTGGAATTCCGGAAAAATACCGTCCGAATAGAAAGTCCCTCGGTATTCGGGGTTCTTGGAGTTCAAGCTGTCCAGTGTGATGCTGGGAATCTCAAAGCGAACATTCCGGTTATACGAACCTCCGAGGCGGTCTTTCTGGTCAAAATAGATGGCCGCACCTGACTGCACATTCAGACGGGGATATTCCGGGTAATCTCTCAAACCCGCCTTGTTGTCCGGTTTATTGATAAATAATGTTCCAGCCGAATAACGTATTTCAGAACCCAGTTGTACACTGTCCGATTTTCCTTTGGCTTCTTTTGGTGTAAAGAGAATGGTGTCGATCTGGTTCATTTCTACGGTAAATTCATCGTAAAGAAATGAGAAACCCGACCCTTTGAAACGGAAGTTACCAGCCTGCACTTCGCCTTCCAGCAGGAAATTCCGATCTTTCAGCAATTGGATTTCCTTGCTGCGCGGCAATACATACACTTCCAGTTTTTCACTCAGCGGAAACTTCTCAACGCCTCGCACGGTCAGTGTATTGGTCTGCAAATCAAGCGTGGCGTTGGGTTTGTCCTTGATGTAGGAATTGATGACAAAGCTATCGTAGTCGCGTTTCTTGTTCCCAGCCAACACGTTATGGTCTCCCTTGCGGGTCATTCGCACTTCATCGGTATCCGCGTTGTAATCAACAAAACCGCCTTGCATCATCCGAATCATGGCGTTGCGAATGATGGCAGGATTCATCTTGTATGTACTTGCCAGCTCGGAAACTGTAAAGGAGGTCCGCTTTGTTTTCTTGGCTTGGGAAGCCAATATCTGCAGGGGGTGAAACGTATACATGCCCCGCAAGTCAAAATAACGGGTCGAATCATAAAAGTCATGCGATTCCAGAATTCCGGGCACCTCCATACGGGCATTCAACGTATAGAAGTGAATTTCACTACTGTCCGGATGCCACTGCAAGCCATCCATTACAATATCCACTTTGTGAAACGAATTGATGTAGGGGGTATTCTGGAAACCTTCCCCACGTTGATTCAACCGCAACTGTTGTGTGTGCGGATTGTAGGTAAGTTTGGCAGACGGATGAAAAATGGAGTCACGGCGCATCGGAATGGTTACACTTACCTGTTGCGCTGTAATCGTCGAGTCCAGGAACTCGTATTGTTTCCCGCGTGTCTTGAATTTTGTATGGCCATCCTTTACATAATCCAGACTGCACATCTTGCCGTACAGAGAATTGCTGTAAATTTTGCGGCCTACCAGCGACAAACCACCCTTGTACACCAAATTCGGACCGATATCCTTGATGACAATATTGTTATACAACGAGGTAAAACGTGGGTAATCTGCTTTATCAGGCGATGAATGCTTCTTGCTGGCAAACTGAAAAACACCCGGAACAGGCTTTTCTATTTTGTCCGGATAATGAAGGGTGACGTTCTCGGCTGAAAGCTGCGTTTTTTTCACATTGAAACTGTACTCCTTCAGTTCCACATAGATCTCAGGCTTTCCGGCAATGCTCCAGTCAAATTTTCCTCCATTGCCCACAAACGTGCCGTTTTGCAACATGACAGAACCGCTGGCCTCTTTCAATGTCGCGGAATCGTGCTGGCTTACAAATGTAAAATCAGCCTTGGTAAAGACGATTACCGGACCACTGACTTGCGGCAAGGACGATGGAAAAAATGTATCACTGGCGGTTTCCTGCAAGCTTCCCCACTCATCTTTGGCCTCCGCATTGGATTTCGACGCGTCTGCGTCGCTTTTGGGTTCTTCAGCCACATCGCCCCATCCATCGTTTTGTTTGGCTTGGGCAGTGGGCTGAGTATTGGTCTTGTTTTTTGTCTTATTGGTAGATTTGGGCTTTTCGTCAAAAGTTGCCCACGGATCGCTGTTAGTCACTGTCTTTTTATCTTCTTTTGCATCAAAATCACCCCAGGGATCGTCATTGGCCGGTTTTTTGGCATTGCTTTTCGGAGCAGGCTTCTCGTCAAACGAGGCCCATGGGTCGTCGTTTTGCTTGGATTTGCTTTTGGGAGCCGGTGTTTTGCTCTTGTCTTCTTTTTTAGGCGTTTCTCTTACGATCGGTTCTTCTTTCGGCTCTTCCACCACAGGTTGCTCGATGGGGGCCGGCTCTCCTAAAAATTCAAATGTATAGCTTCCGCCAGTAGCCAGCAGACTGTTGTAATTCGTAGTGTACAACGCCTTGTTCTCAAAAAAAACATTGGTATTTTTCAATATTTCTGTCAGCGTTTTGGCATCGTACTGAGCTACGCATTTGTCCAGCATGGTCAGCAGCTTCGAGCATTCTTCGGCAGGGATGTTTTGTTTGGTAACCGCTGAGGTCACCGTACTGAAGAAATATTCAAAATGCGGGGTTACACGGTATTTCTTGGAACTCATTTTTTGCGCAATGGCCATTACTTTGGTCCGTTGCGCCTCATTCAGGCTATTCCAGGCCGTTCCGAAATCCGTTCCCAATTGTATTAGCTTCTCGCTTTTGGTAGCCGACAGCATCTTCGATACATCGCCTACAAACTCTTCCGGCTTATCGGATAGCTTGGTTGACTGTGCATTGCCGAGCAAAGTCGTTAAGAGGCTGAATACGAGAAGAATGTAGAATTTCTTTTTCATTTAAAATGCGTTTCTATAGTAAACGTTCTTTTGCAATAGCTGGTATATGTCTGACGTACAATTGCCTCAGGTATCAAATCAAAAAAATAATATCTTTCCAAAAGCCAAAACCTCCTTGTGCCACATCAGAATCCGGCCTTATGCTTTTTCAAGCCATAGCGACGCCCACTGGTGTTTGGTTGTCCGCTCTTTCAGGACAAGTCCCAACGGAACAGCTCTCTTCTCCAGTTCCGGAATATCCTGTTCGTAAAAGCCACTTAGCAACAGTGTTCCTCCAGAAGTTAACTTATTGGCATACAATGGCATTTCGTCCAGCAAAATATTACGATTAATGTTCGCCAGTACAATGTGGTAAACATCCTCCAGTACTACAGTAGCGATGGTTCCTTGCTGGACCCGCACCTGATTACACTGATTCAATACGCAATTCTCAATGGCGTTGGCCACAGCCCATTCGTCAATATCATAGGCATCTACCCGTGTCGCTCCCCGCTTGCAAGCCATGATAGCCAGAATACCTGTTCCACTGCCGGCATCCAATACGTTCAGGCCGTCATGATTCAAACGCAACTGGCTCTCCAGTATCAAAGTAGTCGTTTCGTGATGGCCCGTACCGAACGACATTTGCGGATTAATCACGATTTCGTACGGATAGCGTTCCTGGATCTGGTGAAACGAAGCCCTGACAATAGCCTGATTATCTATCACAATCGGCGAATAGTTCTTTTCCCATTCCTCGTTCCAGTTTTTACGTTCCATTTCCGCAAACGTGTAGCTGATTTCGGTCAACTCCCCGTACTTTTTGACTATCTCCAGCCACGATTCTTCACTAAACTGCAACTTTTGTACATAGGCCAGAATGCCTTCGTCGAACTCAGCAAACGATTCGTAGCCAATTTCGGCTAGTTCGGCGATGATAATATCAGCCCACTCGGGCGAGACGGTAACTTTTAACTCGATGAAATCCAATGTAGTAAGGGTTTGTAACGAAACTTTATGCCAGTTACAAAAATTAAAATTAATCTGACAGTATCCAATACGTTCAGGGTGACAAACTTACATAAGTGCGTTTTTGAATGGGCAGCAGAAGAATGACAGAACCTTGCCAGATAGGATCGACAGATCATCTGGATTGACCAAGGCAGGTGTAATTTAATGAACGGTGTGGCTCTTTCTAGGGCAACTCTTCGCAGCCCTGCCAGTCAGTACCCGGATGATTTACCGGCAACCGGCAAAAGAGGGATTATCAATATAGAAGACGGAAAATTGAGCAAACGAGCGGCTTTTTTCGATGTATACACGGTAATCGGCGGCGTTTCGATCATCGGTTATGTACCAGATGCCGGGCTTATCCGCATAAAGGGCGTTGTCTTCACGAAAAACCTGCATTTTGGCCAGCCCTTCGCTTTCTTCCACATACACCCGCACATCGGCAAACGCCCGGTCTTTTTCCAGAAAGATGGTACCGTATATGCGGCAAAAATCAATGGCAGGTGCTGGCTTTGGCACAGCAGACGAACATAGCACGACAAGGACCAATGTTAGAAAGTAAAAGGCGAGGTTTTTCATTTTCAGAAGATACTATTTTTGGGATGAACTCCGGTTCGTTTTTCATTCAATACACAGAAGAAAAACGAACCGTTTGAGTTTATAGTATCAGCATGGCATCACCGTAGGTGAAGAAGTGGTATTTTTCTTTGATTGCAACCTGGTAACAATGGTGTACAAAGTCGAAACCACCAAAGGCACAGGTCATCATAAACAGCGTAGACTCAGGCAGATGAAAGTTGGTCACCAGTGCATTCGTAATTTTGAAATCGTATGGCGGAAAGATAAACTTATCTGTCCATCCCTGGTTGGGTTTCAACCGGCCGTTGGCCGAAACCGATGATTCGAGTGTACGCATGGTGGTCGTTCCGATGGCACACACGCGGTGCTTGTTGTCCAGTGCTTCATTGACCAATACTGATGTGGGTTCAGGAACGATGAAGTTCTCAGAATCCATTTTGTGCTTGGTCAGGTCTTCCACGTCTACCGGACGAAAGGTTCCCAGCCCTACGTGCAATGTGATGGGAGCAAGGTGTACGCCCTTGATTTCCAAACGACGAACCACCTGTTTGGTAAAGTGCAGCCCGGCTGTCGGTGCGGCAACGGCACCTTTGTGTTCTGCAAAAATGGTCTGGTACCGGTCGCGATCTTCCGGCTCTACTTTCCGCTTGATAATCTTAGGAAGTGGCGTTTCGCCCAGCGATTCGATGGTCTGGTAAAAATCCTCGGGCGAACCGTCGTACAGAAAACGAATGGTACGGCCACGGGAAGTGGTGTTGTCGATTACTTCGGCCACCAGATCGCCATCGCCAAAATAAAGCTTGTTTCCTACCCGGATTTTGCGCGCCGGATCCACCAGCACATCCCACAAATGCGCATCCCGGTTAAGCTCGCGCAATAGGAATACTTCTATTTTGGCACCGGTTTTTTCTTTATTTCCATACAAACGTGCCGGAAACACTTTGGTATTGTTGACAACCATTACATCGCCGTCACCAAAATATTCGATGATATCTTTGAATGTACGGTGTTCGATGGTTTTAGTCTGACGATTCACCACCATCAACCGGGCTTCATCCCGGTTTTCGGCTGGATAGTTCGCAATCAGGTTCGCAGGAAGGTCAAATTTAAACTCAGAGAGCTTCATAGGTAGGAATTACAAACACGTGCAGTGAGCGGTGTCGATTACAACTAACAGATTTTCGGATAAAAACCCCTGTTTACAACAAAAGGTTGCAAAGGTAGTGAAGGAATTCAGGAAAGCAAAAAAAACAGTCTGAAATGATACTATAATCCCTGCCGCACGCATTGTGCCTTGATAACCTCCCGGGCTTGTGCCAGTGCCTGTTCATCAAAGCCGCGGGCATAGGTTGTAAAAATACAATTTTCCCTGATGTGAGTTGGCAAGTCATTCAGCGAAAGGTCGTCATCGATGATGAGGTAGTTCTTTACCTTTGTCTCTTCCAGGTAGGCTTTGATCTCTTCCGATTTAGTGGTAGTGGTTGCCAATACTGGAATGAATCCTGTAAGGATTGCCTTCATACCCCGGTTGTCAAAAATTTGCCTGAATTCTTCCAAGGTCTTTGTTTTTCTCCGGGAAGAACTCAACATCACTTCGACGGCAACCATAGAAGCAAGTTTGTTAAAATTCTGAACGCATGTTTCGTTAAAATCCGAATATCCGTCCTTGTGTAATGTATCTGGTTTCCACAAGGGTGTTGTAATCAACACACCATCCATATCCAGAATGATGTACCAGGGCTCCGTCATCTTTTAATAAGGAATTGTCTAAATTCACAGGAGAGTCGATGCTTGTCCGCCAAAGTATGTTTCGCAACAATTGCCGGATACCGGAACTAACAAGACATAAACCACTTTAGCAAACCGAATACCAGATAGTCCAATAACAGCTGCAAGCGAAAAAACGAACCTGTCTCCATCCAACCACCGATACTGTCAACCTATTGGGTCAGTTTTTTTTCCAGCTCTTCTACCTCCAGGGTGGCCATTTCCCATTCTTCCATAGCTTTCTCCAGCGACTGGTTTACCTGTTGGTAGACCGCCGAGGTTTTTGCTATTTCCTCTGTACTATTCTCCTGGGCCAACTGAGCCAGTTTCTGTTCAAGCACCTGTTTTTGTGACTCCAGTTCTCCGATTCTCTTTTCCAGTTCCTCCACTTTTTGCAAGGCTTTTTTATGGTTCCGGAAGGCCTCCGAACTGATATTGACTGGCTTCGGAGCAACCAGTTTTACTTCCGGAGTCTTCGTTTCATCTTTGGCGGCCTGCGGAGCAGCTTTTTGCCGTTCGGAATACCAGAACTCAAATTCATCGTAGGTTCCGGGATACTCCTTGATTTCATAATCTTCCAGGAACCATATTTTGTTGGCCACATGGCTGACAAAGTGCCGGTCGTGGCTAATGACGACATAGGTGCCTTCGTACTGCTCCAGTGCCTGAATCAGAATACTCACCGATTGCATGTCCAGGTGGTTGGTGGGTTCGTCAAGCAGCAGGAAGTTGGCTTCTGAAATAAGCGTTTTGGCCAATGCCACACGTGATTTCTCTCCACCGGACAGTACCTTTATCTTTTTGAAAACCTCATCGTTGGTGAACAGAAAGCAGCCCAGGATGGTACGCAGTTCGACTTCTGTCTTGTTGGTGCCCGCCTGTTTGAGTTCGTCCAGAATGGTATTTTCGACATTGAGTGCTTCCAGCTGGTGCTGCGCAAAAAATGCAAAATTCACATTATGTCCTGTTTCGCGTTTGCCATCTGTGGGTTCCGTGCCCGCAATGATTCGCAACAAGGTCGATTTCCCTTTTCCGTTCGCTCCGATCAGTGCAATCTTATCGCCACGTTCGATGCGGGCGGTTGCGTGTCTGAGGATGGGCTTTCCCGGATAAGCTTTGCTTACATTGTCCAATGCCAGCACATTGCGTCCGCTTTGCTGCCTGAAGTTGAAACGAAAATGCACTTTTACATTTTCGTCGATCACCGCATCGATCACATCCATCCGGTCCAGGGCTTTGACACGCGACTGCACCTGGCGGGCCTTGGTAGCCTTGGCTTTGAACCGTTCGATGAAACGTTCGGTCTGGCGGATTTTCGCTTGCTGATTCTCGTAGGCGCCCCGCTGGATCTCATTGCGCAACGCTTTTTCTTCCAGGTAAAAACTGTAATTTCCCGGATAGGTGATCAGTTTCTGATTTGCAACCTCGACCGTCGTTTCGATGGCATTGTCCAGAAATTCCCGGTCGTGTGATACAATCACATACGCACCTTCGTAGTTGCTCAGGTAATCCTCAAGCCATTGAATGGAAGGCAAATCCAGGTGGTTGGTAGGTTCGTCAAGCAGCAATAACGCGGGTTTGGAAAGCAGCATTTTGGCCAGCATTACCCGCATGCGCCAACCGCCCGAAAACTCGCGCAGGGGCCGGTCCAGTTCTTCGGTCCGAAAACCCAATCCTTCCAGAATTTCCTCGGCACGCGACTGTATGGTATAGCCGCCCAATGTATCAAATTGTTCCTGCAGGCGGGTTAGCTTATCAATCAGATCGTCGTGGTAGGTAATTTCGAGCTGGTGCAGGATGTCATTGATTTGTTGTTGCAGCTTGTTTTCCTGCTCAAATGCCTGCATGGCCACCGACAAAATGCTTTCCTCGGTCTGGTACGAAAGCAGGTCCTGGTTCAGAAAGCCAATGGTACACCCGCCTGCCTTGGAAATAGACCCTTCGTCGGGCTGGTATTCACCGTCAATCAACCGCAGCAGCGTGGATTTCCCCGTTCCATTCAGGCCAATCAATCCAATGCGGTCTTTGGGTTTAATGTGCAGGTTGGCCTCGCGGTACAAAGCCCGGCCTCCGAAGTAAAAAGAAAGGTTTGTTATGGAAAGCATTGAATACAGAGAAAAGACAAGAGAAAATTTTCACAAAGCTACGAAAAATTCGGGGCAATTGGGTGGGCAGGTTTTGTGTTTTGCCGGGATACTATTTTCTGACCGATTCGGTTGCTTAAACCGGGCTTATCCGGCAAACCGACATATTCCGGTGAAATCTTACAATGACCGGCTCCGGTTGCGCAGTTACTTTCCTTAGTGTTGTCTAATTTATGAATGTTACTACTTCATTACACTCATCTACTCATGGCAAAAATCAAAAATCTGGATGGTATGACTGTCCAGGAACTGCAACGTGAAATCGAATTCGGAGGCAAGTTTGTCATTTTCGAATACACGATCTCCATCATTTTCATGACATTCAAAAACCCGACGGATATTTATTTCATCCGTAGCGGCGAAAGCCATTGGGGCAAAAGTCTTCCATTCACGATTCTGAGCGTGTTGCTTGGCTGGTGGGGATTTCCCTGGGGCATCATTTACACGCCGATGGCCTTGATCACCAATCTGTCGGGAGGCAAGGATGTGACCAACGAAGTGCTTCAGTCCATCCATCAATCTGCGTATACGCCGGTTTAGTAATTTCAGAACATACTATTTTTCCGCTATACTTTCCATATGCCAAAAGACTCACATCGTGCGATGTGAGTCTTTTGGTTTCTTTGTCGGTTATACCAGTTTTTTATACCGGATGCGATGTGGTGTGATATCGCCCAAGCGTTTTTTCTTGTTCTCTTCGTACTCAGAGAAATTTCCTTCAAACCAATACACCTGCGAATCGCCTTCAAAAGCCAGGATATGTGTACAGATGCGGTCCAGGAACCAACGGTCGTGCGAAATGATCACGGCACAACCCGCGAAGTTTTCCAGGCCTTCTTCCAGGGCTCGCATGGTGTTCACATCCAGGTCGTTGGTAGGTTCGTCAAGAAGCAGAAGGTTGCCTCCATCTTTCAGGGTCATGGCCAGGTGCACGCGGTTTCGTTCCCCACCCGACAACGCCCCTACTTTCTTTTCCTGGTCGTTGCCGGTAAAGTTAAACCGGCTCACATACGCCCGGGAGTTCACCATCCGTCCTCCCAGCATCATTTGCTCAGTTCCTCCGGTGATGGTTTCGAATACCGACTTGGCTGGGTCCAGATTGTTATGTTCTTGGTCCACATACGCAATTTTTACCGTATCCCCTACTTCAAACGAACCGGCATCCGGTTTTTCCTGGTGGGTAATCAGTTTGAACAGGGTCGTCTTACCCGCACCGTTCGGACCGATGATACCGACAATTCCCGCCTGAGGCAGCGAAAAACTCAGGTTGTCGAACAGCAGCTTGTCGCCGAAGGATTTGGCTACGTTCTGCACTTCGATCACTTTGGTACCCAGGCGCGGCCCCGGAGGAATGAACAGCTCCAGCTTGTCTTCTTTTTGTCGGGCTTCCTCACCCAACAGTTTATCGTATGCCTGCAAACGGGCTTTGGATTTTGCCTGACGCGCCTTTGGCGCCATGCGCACCCATTCCAGTTCGCGTTCCAGGGTTTTCTGGCGTTTGGATTCCTGCTTCTCTTCTTTTACCAGCCGATCTCGTTTTTGCTCCAGCCAGGAAGAATAGTTTCCTTTCCAGGGAATGCCTTCGCCACGATCCAGTTCCAGAATCCAGCCGGCCACGTTATCCAGGAAATACCGGTCGTGCGTAACAGCAATTACCGTTCCTTTATAGTGCTGCAAGTGTTGCTCCAGCCACAGCACCGACTCCGCATCCAAGTGGTTGGTGGGTTCGTCGAGCAGCAGCACATCCGGCTCTTGCAATAACAGGCGGCACATGGCCACCCGGCGTTTTTCCCCACCCGACAAATGCTTGATCAACGCATCCGGTGGCGGGCAACGCAACGCATCCATCGCCTTTTCGAGTTTGTTGTCCAGGTTCCAGGCATCTACCGCGTCGAGTTTTTCCTGTACCTCCGCCTGGCGAGCCAGCAATTTGTCATAATCGGCATCCGGATCGGCAAACTTTTCGTTGATTTCGTCAAACTCCTTCAACAAGTCAACAACCTCCTTTGTCCCTTCCTTCACTACGTCGATAACCGTCTTTTCGAGATCCAGTTGCGGCTCCTGTTCCAGCATGCCAACAGTATAGCCCGGGGAAAACACCACTTCGCCCAGGTAATTTTTATCGATGCCCGCGATTATTTTCAGCAATGTCGACTTACCGGAACCGTTCAAACCCAGCACGCCGATCTTGGCGCCATAGAAAAAGGACAGATAAATGTCTTTGAGTACTTGTTTATTCGTGGACGGGTAAATTTTGCTTACACGGTTCATCGAAAATATAATTTTTTCGTTACTCATGAGTAAAGTGTAAAAAAGAAGTGAATAGATAGTGTATGCAGGCAGCCGTCAGACAAGCGTACAGGCCATCCTGTCGGATCTGAGGTATCTGCCGGTTTTTGCTTTCAAAAATATACTATTTTCCCGAAGCTACAGGCGTTTTGTTCAACCACACTCCACTTTATCTTTCCATGGTTGCATCTTACCGGAGAAACCCAAAGTATGTTTGACACAGGAAACAAAGAAACACATTTGTTACTTTTTCAGTAAAAAAACGTTGCCAAACACGCCTTGGTAAATATCTGAAAAATACTGGAACAAAGTATTGTATACTATTTTTAAAAAAACATTATTTTGCAGTAAGAAAAAAATAAGGTATAATTCAGTTAAAATAGAAGTATGTTGTTGTGATTCATTCGTATTTCCATTATTTTTCAACCTCAAATCGTCTGTCCGTCAAGACTTTCGATACTGAACGAAGTAATGCTTCCTAAACAGTATAATACATTTAATATAACGAAACCATGAACTATGTCGACTGGTCTGACGAATACGGATACGTCAGTGAAGGAAAAGTATATTTAAAGGGTTATTTCGACTTTCCCGACCGTGAAATTGGCGAAGTACGCCAGAGCGTTGATGCAAGTGTAGAGTATTTCCGCAAACGCTATGAAGTAGCACAGCAAAAAGTTGCCGAATTGTACACACTGGTAGAATCGGCTCAGAACAAAGGTTCCTACCTGATGAAGCTTGTGCACCTGCGCAACTATTTTGCCGATTACGATGCCCTGGGCGACTTCCCGGCGTTGTATAACCAGTTAGACATCCTGGAAGAAGACCTCCGCAAGAACATTGCTGTCAATCGTGACCGAAATCTCGAAATCAAGCAAGCCTTACTGGCCGAAGCCGAGCCTTACCGCCTCAGCGATGACTGGAAGGAAGCGGCCGACAAGCTCCACGAAATCAAGGAAAAATGGATCAAAACCGGTGCTGTTGCCAAAGAGCACGAAGAGGAAATTGAAGGTGCCTTCCGTAAAATCCTGGACGATTTTTTTGCGCGTCGCAAAGACTTTTTCAACCAGCGGATGGAAGAGCAACGCATCCGTATGGACCAGTATATGGAAATTATCCAGCAGGCCGAACGGCTGCGGTATTCGCAGGACTGGGACAATACCGTAACGGCATTCAAAGCCCTTCAGGAACGCTGGCGCAACGTGGGCAAGCTTCCCCCGGACAAAGTGACCAAGCTTTGGAAACGCTTCCGCCGGGCTACAGATATCTTCTTTGAACGCTACAACCAAGCCAAAGGCTTGCCGCCACGCTTTACCAAACGCGTTGATCCCAAGCAAGCAGCGCAGGAAAAAATGACCGCGGAAGCCGAAAACCTGTTTACCAGCACCGACATGAACGCCGCCGCCGAACGTGCCAAAGCCCTGCTGATGGAGTGGAAAAACCTGGGCGTACCTTCCTTTAAGCAGGATCGGGCTCTGGGAGAGCGGTTTCGCCTGGCCTGTGACCGCATCTTTGAAATGAACTACCTGATGCGGGTGATCAAACGCAAGCACTTCTTCTTTGAAAAGAAATCCAGTGAAGAACAGCTGACAATCAAGGTGGCAACCATGAGCGACCTGATCCGCAAAGACAAGCAGCAAATGGAAATGCAGGAACGCGAAGAGGCTGGCAATAGCAGTCCGGCGGGTACTTACAACCGTCCGACTTACAGCAGTGACCAGAATGCAGACAACAAACGTCCGCCGAGCAATGTGAATGTGCAGAAACGGAAAATCCAGGTAAAGGAAAATTTGCTGCTTCAATTCAAAAACGAGCTTGCCGAGCTCCGTACCAACCGTCAATACCGTTAAAATTACCCAAAAAAGAGTTTTTATTAAAAAAATTATATTATTTTACTTTATTATTTGAAACATTTTTTGAACTTTTCAGTATTGGATTTTGTAGCTTTTTTTCAGTTACAGAACTGTCGGTTTTTAGTTTATCATTCACACAACTTTTATTATCGATAAAGGAGAATGCCTATGTATTGGACATTAGAATTAGCTTCTTACTTAGAAGATGCTCCCTGGCCCGCAACCAAAGATGAATTAATTGACTTTGCGATCCGTTCCGGTGCCCCTACCGAAGTGGTAGAGAACCTTCAGGAACTCGAAGACGATGGTCAACCGTACGAGAGTATCGAGGAAATTTGGCCGGATTATCCTACCAAAGACGACTTCTTCTTTAACGAAGACGAATATTAATAGGCTAACTCAACTAAAAATAGCATTACCCAAAACTAAAAAACCTGCCCTTGCGAAAAGGCAGGTTTTTTAGTTTTGTAACCGGCGGATGGCCTCCAGGCCTTTGACTATCACTTGCGATATATCCGCATGTCCCAAGTAGTCGGTCAACTCTCTCCAAATAGTATCTTTTTCAGGGGAAAAACCTCTTCTATTTGATCAGGCGAAACTCGGTGCGGCGGTTGGCCTGATGCTGTTCTTCATTGCAATCCACATCATCACGGCAGTCGTTGGCCAGGTGTGTCTCGCCATAAAACTCACGGATCTTGATCTTGGCCGGGCTTACACCTTTGCTGATCAGGTAGTCAACAGACGCCTGCAAACGGCGGCGCGACAAAGCGTAATTGTAATCTTTGGTAGCCCGTGAATCGGCAAACGAAGCCGCCGAGATTCTGTACTTGGGATTGGCCTGCAAGGTTTGCACCAATTCGTCTAGCACTGGGACAGCATCCGGACGAACATCCGACTTGTCCAGGTCGAAGTAAATCAAACGTACATCTGCGGGATCAATCCGGCCGGGCAGCTTGTAGGTGATCAGTTCACATTCCTTGGTAATGTTGCGTCCGTTTTTAATTACGTAAAACTCGGTGCGGCGGTTAAGCTGGTGCTGTGGCTCGGTACATGCAATGCCATCTTTACACTCGTTTGCAGGAACATTCTCACTGTTGCTTTCTTTCTTGAGACGGCCTTTGGGCGCGCCGTTTTTCACCAGGTAATTATAGGCAGCATCCGAACGTTTGGCCGAAAGCGTGGTGTTGTACGGATTGTTGGTTCCCCGCGCATCGGTGTAGGATGAGACAATGATCTCAATGTCAGGATAGGTCTTTAGCAGCTTCACCACTGAAGACAAGGTTGGCTTGGCATCGGCACGGATGGCTGACTTGTCAAAGTCATAATAGATGTTCTCCAGCGAATAAAGCTTGCGATTCTCGTCACAATCGGCAGGCAGCTTGCGTTTCTTATCCATGTCTTCTTTCTCTTTTTTCAACTTGGCAAGCATGTCCGGGTCAATCACGAATTGCAGAGAATCCTTCATGGCAGTTGCCCAACGCTTGCCCAGAGTAGAAATAGTTTTCTCGGTCTTTAGCGTATCCTTGCTTCCAGTAATCACAAAGTTACCGGTGACAGCAATGTAGGTACCCGAAACGACATATTCTTTTTCGGGCTGCAATGGAAACTTGTATACGCCGTTGGCATTTTTGCCTTGCACAACCGCAGCAGGATTATTTTTCTCATGAAGCTCCATTGGGATATTTCGTAACGTATCCTGGTAGTTATCGTTTTCGTACGCAAACACCGTTAGCTCAATGGGTTTCGGAATACGCCGGAACATATAGATGTCATCATCGCTATTGCCTTTTTCGCGGTTGGAACTAAAATAACCTTTGAGCTCCGTGGTGTCAACGATCATTCCGAAATCATCCTTCTTCGAGTTGATTGGAAAGCCCAGGTTTTCGACAGATCCTAAATTTGCTAAATCTGTCTGAAAAATGTCCAGTCCACCCAAACCGGCGTGTCCGTTGGAAGCGAAATAAAGATTATTGCTGGCATCTACAAAGGGAAACATTTCATTGCCTTCGGTATTGACCGCCTTGCCCATGTTCTCGGGAGTGCCCCAAGTGCCGTCGGCACCTTTGGTTACTTTGTACAAGTCGGTTCCGCCAAAGCCCCCCGGCATATCCGATACAAAATACAGGGTGTTGTTGTCAGGACTCAGTGCCGGATGTCCCACGGAATAGTTTTTATTATTGAAAGGTAGCTCTTTCGGGCGGCTCCACTGTCCGTCTTTTTTCTCACTGCTGTAAATTTTCAGCTTGATAACCCCGTCGCTTCCTTTTTGCGCACTACCCAGGTAATTGTTACGGGTGAAATAAATGGTATTCCCGTCTTTGGTAAAAGCAGACGGACCTTCGTGAAACTTACTATTGATGCGTTTGTCAAACGAGACTACACGTGTATCCTGGTTGACGCCACTGGTATCTTTTGGGAAATTGCCCCCATAATAACCCAAGGTATTGTTGTCGTTGCTAGTCTGGCGGGTTTCGTCAGGGTGCAGGTTCTGCTGCTTGCTCTTGTATGAGTCGGCGCTGGTATAGCGGTCTATACCTGTATCCGTATCGTAAGGCAAGGCCCGGATGCCGGAACTGTCGGCATAATACAGGTCCAGAAAAGCCGTATTGTTCCACACATACACACGGCTTGCGCCTTTGCTGGGACGGCGGCCCGACACAAACACCAGGCCTTTGTCATAATAGGTTGGGCTGAAATCGGACTGAGGGGAGTTGATATCGACCCGAAATACTTTGTACTCAACCGAATCGGCATAAAGTTCACCCAGGTTGTTGTAGGTTTGCGCAAAAGCGGCACCACGGGGATCGCCTGAATTCAGTTGCTGGTATTTGCTATACCAGGCTTTCGCCTCTTCATACTTTCCATTCTGAGACAGCATTTGGGCATAGGCCAGGGCCGACTTGGCATCGGTCGGATCTTTGCTCACGACGGAGCGGTACAGACGTTCGGCGTTTTTGCTGTCGCCGACTTTCCGGTACGAGTCGGCCAGGTTTTTCTTTACCTGCAAGTCTGAACTGTCGCGTTTCATGTACTCTTCATACAGCTCGATGGCAGTGGCATATTTCAGACGTGAATAGGCTTTGTCGGCCTGTCCCTTGAGCCCTTGCGAGAAAGCCTGACAGCACCAGAAAAGCGTAAGCAGCAATGTCCAAAAAGTAATTTTTTTCGTCATTTCGAGTATTAGTTATGAGCAGGTGAAGGCTGTTGTTGCGTAGTGCCTTCGTGGTTTTTGTTAGGTTCAGGATACTATTTTGAAACAGTGGTCAGTGATTAGCTGAATTATTTTTATCAACTGGTCACGAATGACTGATTATTAGAAATATCTTGGAGAAAGCACTTTGGATTTGTCAAAGCTGAATTCATAGCGCAGCATAATCTCGTGTGTACCGGCATTGTAGCGTTGCAAGGCATTCAAGCCGTAATCGTACGCATAACCAAGCCTAAATTGCGGCGTAATCTGAAACTCAGCCATGCCGAGAACGGCCGACCCTGTTCGGTACGAAGCTCCTACTGCAAACCGGTCGTAGAACCAGAAGTTGGTGTTGATGTCAAAAGACACTGGAGCACCTTTTACAAACTTGGTCAATAAAGAAGGCTTCCAGACTACCGACGGGCTCAGCGGCACTACATAGCCGGTCATAAAAAAGACGTGGCGGTATTTCATGGCTCTTTCTTCAATCGAAGCACTGGTTGCTACACTCTGGTCGACCAGCGCGTATTTGATCAGGTTAGGCATCGAAAGCCCCAGGTAAAAGCGGTCTGTCGAATAATAGATGCCTGAGCCAACTACAGGCGCATACTTGACATAATCGGCAGGCACAGAGGGATCGGGAGTATTTTGTGGATTCAACCTCATTCGAGAGTATTCGCCGTTGAAATAAATCACACCACCCTGAATACCAAAAGCCAGCATACCTTTTTTGTTTAAGCGAATGCGGTAGGAATACGTACCAGAAATGCCCCGGGTAGATACCAGACCGATCTGATCGTTGAACAGGGAAAGCCCTACTCCGATCTTCTCTTTGCGCACGGGCATGTCGGCTGTGAGTGTCTGAGTGATGGGAGCTCCTTCCAGTCCTACCCATTGATTCCGATACAAGCCTGTAATACTCAGCACATCGCGGCTACCCGCATAGGCCGGGTTAACAGCCATCATGTTAAACATATACTGGCTGTATTGCGCATCCTGCTGCGCAAACCCCGTTAGTATACTTAAACAAGCGGCAAGGGTTAACAGTATATTTTTTCTCATCGTAAACAAGTAGTTGCAGGTATGGAAAATAGTATCTTTTAAAATAGAAAAACCCAGGTATAGAAACCCAGCCGGGAAACAGTCTCGGCTGGGTTTCTGGTTATCGGACAATGGTCATGTAACGAGATACGTTATAGCCACTGTTTTTAAACTTAATCACGTAAAAATAAGTACCATCCGGTAGTTCATCGCCCACTTTCATGCCTCGGTTGGCGCGGCCATTCCAGTCGCTGGTGGCTGATGGGAAGTCGCTTTCAACATTGTTGTAATTACTCTTGAAATTATCCGACTCATACACCAGATTACCCCAGCGGTTAAATATCTTCAGTGAAATCTGATCATTGTTCGGGTTCTCAATCACAAAGTAATCGTGCTGCTGATCACCATTCGGGGTAAATCCATCCGGAATAAATGGCTTCTTCACATCAATTACCACGATAGCCGTGTCGCATAGCGGTGTTTTGCCCAGCCCTTCATTGGTTGGCGTAATGTCGCAAATGACGTATACAATCGTATCTTTTACTTCATTACGGGTAGTAGACGTGTAAGAGATCACCCCGTTGGTAACAGTCGCCGTTCCAAAAGTCGGCTGTTTGATGATCCGTACGGTGGTAGAATCCAGTTTCGAAAACTTGCTCACATCTACCTCATCATCAGGATCAGAGTCATTGGAAGCCACATAAATAGGCACATTTGGCGTGTTTGGCACTACCTTGATGGCATCATCCAGCGCAATCGGACGGTTGATGATCAGCAGTTGATACGTAACTTTTGGCGAAATAGCGCCTTCGTTATCGATGGCCTGGTAATCAAATGAATCCAGCCCTGAATAACTTATCACAGGCTCATACACCAGTGTATTGGCTTCTGCTACACTCAGTTGGGTTCCGGCGGCTGTCACTTCTGTTTGAGCACCCGTATTGTCATCTTTGTAATACAGCTTACCATGCAGCGGCAGTGTGCTGATAGCAAAAGCGTCTACGGTTCCATCCTCGTCGGTTCCAGTCAGCTTTTTATCCAGCACTACAGCAATCATTGGCTTGCCGCTTGGTTCAGGTGGTGACGGACGGTTCGGATTTACCAATGTATCACTAATAGCCAGTGCTACCGGCGGTATGTTAATGGTAATGAACAATGTGGCTGTAGCACACCCTTTCGGATCGCGGTCATCGCAAACGGTATAGGTATACGTATCAGTTCCCAGGAAACCAGTCCGTGGAGTATAGGTATAGGTTCCGTTGGCATTAATTGTAATGCGGCCATCCTGTGTAGTAGGTAGATTATTAACTGGCAGAATCGAGATAGGATGTCCATCCGGGTCGCTGTCATTGGTCAGCAGGTTAGTGGGAGCCGGTGCACCTGCACTAATAACCAATGGAATATCTATATTGGTCCGGTTAAAATCATTCTGTGCAATCGGAGCCCGGTTGCCACCTGGCAGCGGAGGATTCACCAGAATGGTAATGTTTGCAGCCACACACAATCCTTTGCTATCGCAAACGATGTAGGTATACGTATCTACTCCTACAAAATCAGCTTTCGGTGTATAACTAAACACCCCTTGCGCATTGATCGTGATTAGCCCTCCCTGTGCCGTTGCTGCATTGGTTACAGCAGTTACGGTCAATGGATCGCCATTCGGGTCTGAGTCATTGACTAGCACACTATTGGCTGCTGTACCAACAATCGGTTGGTTCTGAATTGTCGTGTAGTTGTCATCGCGGGCAATGGGCGCTTTATTGCCATCCACAGCAGGCGGATTCACTACAATGACGATCAGGCCCTGCGAGCAATTCCCAAAGTTATCACAAACAGTGTAGCGAACACTATCGATTCCAACAAAGTTAGTCGGAGGCGTATAGGTGTACGTACCATCCGATTCAATCACAATCTGTCCACCAGGCTGTGAGGTAGCCTTTGTTTCAGGGGTAGCTGATAAGGTATCCCCTGTATACGGTGTATCCGGATCACTATCATTGGATAAGGCATTGCCTACCACCGCCTTGTTCCGCTCAGTAACATTGAAATCATTTTGTGCCAGCGGCGGATCTTGTACCGGTGTGATGTTAATAATGACAGGTACAGCCGCATCGCTAAACTGACCAACCGCACCAGCCACAGAGACCGAAAACTGCACATAAGGTGTACGGCTTTCATTCGGAACCGGCTCATATACCAGTTGATTCAGATCTGCCAGTGAAACAATCTGCCCGATCGTTACGGCTGTGCCATTTAATTTGAGTGTACCCTTAGCAGGCAATGTCGCAATCTGCATCTGAGTCAGCAATCCAGCTACTGGCGGATAGTTAAAAGCTGCAGACAATTGAACCAGGAAGGTATCCGAAGGATCCGCAAAGGTTTCCGGAGCTGGAGTAGTACCTACTTTATTATCTTCAGGGAACGTAACAGTTACCGTTGCCCCAGGATTCAATATGGGTTTATCAGGTACCACCGTCACTGAGACTGTCGCAGGGGGTGTGGTAGCTCCGTTTTGAGTAATGGTATAGGTAAACGTATATACTCCCGCCGGACACGCAGCCGTATTGAAACTGATCGTCGGGTTGCTTGTGCCATTATTGGTAACCGATGCAGTAAAGCACGGATCTGACGGCGAAGCAATGACTAACGTAGTTGGCGTAGCCGCAATAATAATATCATTGGCAAGCACCGGAATGCTGATGGTTGTTCCCTGCACAGCCAGGATTGGTGTTGCCGGAGTAGCTGGCGTTGGATCATCTTTGGCTTCAATGACATTGACGGTCATTGTTGCTACCGGACTACGAGTGCCTATGTTAGCCAGTGCGAAATCAAAAGTTGCATAAGGAACTGCGCTTTCATTGGCATCGGGTCTGAATTGCAGATTTCCAATCTGTGCCACTGGAATCGAAAGACCCGTTGCCGGCAATGAGGTTAGCTGTACCGGTCCGGAGCCACTGTCATACCATAAACTTCCATTGGTCGGTAGCGAAGTGATTACCACCTCTGTCACCGCCGGACTACCGGTCGCAACCGGGAAGTCAGCAATGGTAAAGGGTCGATTGGCATTAACCGCAGTTGTTACTGTATACGGTTGATTTGTTACCAGATCAGGTGCTTCATGTGTAAAAGTTACCGTCGCCACATTCGAAACCACGGTTTGTCCGCCTGGCAGGGTAATAGTAAAACTATAGGTAAAGGAATCCGGACCTTCCGCACAACCTGCTGCCGGAGGAGTATAAGTCACCTGATTAAAAGCATTCACCGTTACCGTACCACACGAGGGTTGTGATGCAATGGAAACCGCAATGGTAGCACCGGTAGGGAAAGCGTCATTGCTTAGTACAGCAATGGGTGATCCTATATTTACAGCAACATCGTCCTGTGCTTTGACCACCTGAATGGTAATGATACCAGGAGTCGTACTCACATTTCCGGCACTATCTTTTCCCTGGTATTGGAAAGTGGTGTAGGGAGGAACAACGCCAAAACCATCGGCGGCAGGTGTAAATACCAGATTAGGAATTTGTGCAACTGGTATTTCCTGATTAAGTGTGACGGGTGTTCCATTTAACGTTAAGGTACCTGCTGCTGGCAACTGACTAATAATAATACTCTGCAAAGTGCCTGTGCCACCAGTCACAGCAAAATCTGGAGTACCGCTTTGCCCGGCAGTCTGGCTGAAGGTATAGGCTGTATTGACCGTTGTTATAACAGTCTTTGCGACTGGTATTACCGGAGGGTTCACAATTGTGAACGTTACAGTAGCATTGTTGGAGGTGAGGCCAACCACATTGTCACGGAAGTTATAGACAAATGTGTACGTTCCGGAAGGACAAATCCCGGCTGCCACCGAAAATGTCGGCGATGCGGTTCCATTATTGACAACAGATACTGTGAAACAAGGATTAGACTGGCTTACCACCGTCAGGTTAGTGTTGTTTGCTATAATCCGTGTATCGTTGGCTAATGCATCAATTGTTACGGAGGTTCCCGTATTAACAGTTGTGACAGGCGTGCTGGTGGGCAAATCATCTACAGCCACCAGGTCTACCGTAATAAATGTATAAGTATAGGTATTTATACTGATTACGCTTGAACTCTCGCGCACCTTAAACCCGAAGGTTGCATAGGGATTGGGATAAGAGGCGGCCGCATCAACTATAGGAGTAAAAATCAACTGCCCGATATTGGCAACCGGAATTTCCAAACCACCTGGAGGAATAACAACAGGAGTACCATTATACGTCAAGGTGCCATCGGTAGGCAGCGAGCGGATAATCAGGCTTTGGAATGTGTCCCCGTCGGCATCAGAGAATACGCTCTGAAATTCGGATTGTGTTAAGGTATAGCTGGAAGGATTTGCAGTGGTATTCCGGCGAATGTAACGAGTAATATTCTGGGCTACCGGGCCATTCGGGCTACACGCCGAAAAAATAGTATTGTTTAAAAAGTTATAAGTACCAGTGGTAGAAGCTGCAGTATAGTTCATGGTACCGGTTTCTATCGAATTGCCACCGGTGGTTGACAAAAGTTCTAATGTATTGAGAAAGCCATTGTTCCCAAAGGCAACGTTCACGCCACTTGGCCCTACGGTTCCATTCGCATTAACGGTGACCGTACTCTGACCAGCCTCTCTTGCATCAAAGCAGCCATCACCATCCGAATCCAGATCAAACTGGCTGATCAATCCATCTCCATCGGGGTCTAGTGACGCATAGATAGTACGAATACCTAGCGCATTCAGTCCAACTGTACCCAGTGCAGGATCGTCAGGATCTTGCCAGTTCGGTACACCGTCCCCATCTTCATCACCTGATGGGTCAGCAGGAAGACTGGCACACGAATAATCATTGTAAGGGAATACACCGGCATAGGTGATTACAAAGTCGTCACCATTAATACCCAATTGTGCATCCCGCAGTTCAAAAACAGCCGTCGGAGCTGTAGCCCGGAATACTACCTGGCGGCGATCCCAAAGGTCAACACCTCCGTGTCCGGACCTGGGGTCACCATCCTTGTAAACCACATAACCCTCACCTACCGGATTTCCGTCCACATAAAATTGCATGATTGCGTCTTCTGGAGCATTGGTCGCATCCAATAATGGATTAATAGCATTGGAGGTATAGGATACAAGAATATAATCTCTTCCAGGAATCAAACCTGATACCGTCTGCCGGCAAATGACATACGCCGTTCCAAGACTGTTACCATTGGAATATAAATAGGTATCCGAAGCAGATACCCCAAATGGTGCATCTCCACCAAAGGGCCCCTGTACTACCCGGAAGCCGGATGGCACACTGTATTGAGGAACCGCAGGGTCAGAAGGAATAATAGGAGCATAGGTAACTACTCCTCTCTGAATGGCAATACGGGTATCGGTCGGATATACATTGTATCCATTGTAAGGAACACCGCTGGTCCATGTGCCGCCACCCCAGGAGTTTCCCGGCAAAACAAATTCTGGAACAGGTGTTAATGCTGTTGGAACCCCCTGGTTAAAGTTGCCATTGGAAATAAGGTTGACACCAGTATTGATTACCCCTACTCCCGGACAACCCGCTTCCATAATATCCAGTATGCCGTCGTTATCATCATCCAAATCAGCGATATCCGATATTCCATCGCCGTCGTAGTCTGGTAGTGCATTCACTTGTATGGTAACCGTTGCGACATTGGATATCAATGCTGGTGTGGCATTGTCACTAACCCTGTAAGTAAAGAGGAATGTTCCTGTAAACCCTGGCGCAGGCAGAAAACTAAACTGCCCATTATCAGCCAGTATCAAGCTTCCTTGTGCGGTATTATAGGTCGGCAGGCCCTCAATAGCAATCGTATTCCCTACATCAGGGTCAGAATCAGGTGTGCCATCCAGAATCACGTTGCCATATACCAGTAAACTTTGCCTGGTAGTATACGAATTATTTGTTGCTACAGGTGGAGTATTGGTATTGGTTACAATAACATCTTCTAGTGTTGAAGATGTGCCGTTGTAATTGGAACCACCCACAGTAGTACCATCATTGTAGAGTCCACCAGGCGTTACTTTAGGAGATATTCCGGAAGTGGGATCGTCAAAAAATACCTGGGCAGAATTGTTGTAGGTACCTACAGGTAATGAAGCACTGAAATCAACTTGAAAAAGTAGTTCAACAGCACTATTGGGAGGTAATGTATAATTTCCAAAAACCAGATTGGTAGCCCCTCCTGTGGGAGTAGGTCCGGGAGACTGTGAAGCTCCGCCGTCCAGGTTACGAAAGGTATTACCTGTGAATGTAATGCCAGCACCCATGGAAGCCAGATTGTCTCTGATTTCAACACCGGTAGCCGTACCTGGTCCGGTATTGATTACCTGAACTGTATAATAGAGGCTTCTGGCGTTTCCTGCCAGGATAGGACCACTGGATTCGACGCGTTTGGTGATAGTAAGGGTGGGCTTTGCACACGCGTTAACGGTTAATACAGGTGTGCTGGCAGCAAGCGTTGTTTGCAAGCCTGTATTTCCAGCGGTGGCCCCATTTGCAGGGAATTCAGTTAAGGCCGCTGATGCTGTAGTTCCATTTGTACCTGCATTCACAGCAATGGTGGCACTGGCTCCGGCAGGCACCGCGACATAACCGCCACCACCACCACCGCCCGGTCCTTCTGCTTCAAATGGAATGGTTGGAGACCCTTGACTTCCTCCATTTCCTCCATTTGCAGTAATTGCCAAACTCGTTAAAGTTGTGGCATTCACCACAATACTGCCACCTGCACCCCCTCCACTGGGGGCATCAATGTTTTGCCCTCTTGTATTATATCCATTACGTCCATTTGCCGACAATACGCCTGTCCCATTAACTGTATTCGCCAGCAGATATATAATACCACCTCCACTTCCTCCCGGCCCACCGGAGTTGCTGTTGGCATCGCCAGCCCCACCACCACCACCTAGAAATATACGATCAGCAGCATTCGCAGTAAGTGGCCGGCCTCCCAAACCACCTACTTCGTATCTATTGTTCGGTCCCCACAAAGCATTGCCAGGTGCAATACTGGTTGCATCCGCATTCAATTCACTTCGGCTATAACCCCCTCTTCCACCTCCTGAAGAAGCAGTCAGAGAATTGCCGTTCGCCACATAACTCGGATCTAGTGCCCATGCCGCCAATGGATTCGCTGCATTTACAATCATCACACCTTGTCCATTCCAGGCATTACTATTGTTTCCGTTAGCCCCGCCGCCGCCGCCAGCATTGTGTGTATTTCCGCCTCCACCTCCATTGGCAGGTGCTCCCCGGCCATATCGGCCGCCCAAGGCATCGTACTCCGACTGATAACCTGCAATACCCTCTCCTTTTTCACCTCCTCTGGATGGCAAATTACTGAAATAGCTAGAAAAAACAGGATTGGTAACTAATGCCGAAACATTATCTAAAGCACCGCCTCTAAAGCCCAAAGTGTCAACATTAATAGCTCCATTGACGGTTATGGTAGATTGAGCTGCCAACGCAACCACACCACCTGTCTGCCCATTCCAGGGAGCAGCAATCACAGAAGCAGCCGCATTAATCGTCAGAGTCGTATACTGTGGCACTTTGATAACCTGTACATTTCCACTAGCAGTATAGCTATTTGCAAAAGTACCATCGACCTGAAAGGTATTACCAGAAACTGAAGTCACATATTTCAATTCATACATTCCGGCATTGTTATAACTGGAAATGCCTCCATAGCTTGCATTATCTGTTGTAATAATCGAAGCTCCCTGCATTTGCATAACCATCACCAGGTCTCCACAGGCCAAGCCTCCCAAATCTGCAGACAGATTGTTTACACTCACCGTATTGGTCCCAGCCGTAATATTGGCAGTCACGCGGCTATACTGATTGAGTACCTGTCCAGCCGTAGTGACAGTAAGAGCACCGTTTTTACCAGGCTGTGCCTGAATTGAAGTACAGAATAAGAATAAGAGGAAACAATAAACGAGCCAGTTTCTCAAAGTAGAAGTTTTCTTCATTGTATTTATAAATAGATCTTTGGATATACACTATCAATTGGGAAGCTTGCAACAAGTCAAGGGACAACGCACTACATCAGTAATACTATACTACCACAAAGAAAAATATATACTATGGCAGTTAAAATAACGCAAAGAATATTAAACGGAATTTGTGTATATTATCTAATCTTTACACATGTAATATTTATAAAAAACCATAAACTTTAAGCAATGTTAAGAGAAAAAACAATATTTCAAAAATCACAAGCCTTTAACCTATAAATACTTATATTATTTATACCTCAAAATTTAACAAGTAATGAATTGATAGAAAGGTACAATTTAAACGCGCAAGTAAGCTAAAAACCGGTACAAATAATACCCATCAATAAAATATTGACCATTCACCCATTCAGTCAAAATACGTATAAATGGCCTTGTTTCTTACTTTTCCCGCATCATTTGCACAAAAAACTCAGCCCATTGGAGATCATCCGGTGTAGTGATTTTCACATTTCTGTAGTCTCCCTCAATAAGTTGGATCACATGCCCGGCAGCCTCCATAACGGTGGCATCATCCGTAAAAAGTTCGCTTTCAGATTGTTGAAAGGCTTCTTTCAACTCTGATAGCCGAAATGTCTGCGGAGTCTGAATCAAACGAAAATGATTACGATTGACACTTTGGGTAATTCCCTGGGCAAATACCTGACGCACGGAATCTTTTAATGCAACTGCAGCAACTGCATTTCCTTGCTCACGTGTCACTCGAAAACTTTCTGCAATTACCGAAAGTGGTACGAAAGGCCTGACTCCGTCATGAATGGCAACTTCACCTCCCGTAGGCGGAATGACTGATAACCCATTGCGCACCGACTGAAAACGAGTTTGCCCTCCCGCCACTACTTCGATAGGCACCGTAAATCGATGAATCTGGCAAAGTTGCTTCCAAGATTCGATCTGATGGGCGGGTAAAACCACTATGATCTTGATGTGGCTGGAGTAAGAATAAAACTGCTGAATTGTATGCATTAAAATAGGCAAACCGGCAATGGTCAGAAACTGCTTGGGCGTTTCAATTCCCATCCGACTGCCCGATCCACCTGCAACAATAATGGCGTATTCCATATACGTTTTCTCTTATGAATGCTAAAGATAAAAATGTAGCTACTTTGATAGATAAATTCTATCTCTGGCAGGTCAGAAACCTGGCACTAAGACACTCTCCATTCAAAAAGGTTTGTGAATAAAAAAACCTGGCATGTGATAAACGCCAGGTTTTCTATTTCTGAAATATACTATTTTATCCCGCACCTTCGGCTATTTGGGCTTCAGGCTTGGATGTCAGTGTAGAGAAAATGAAATCACGATTCAGTTGGGCAATGTTAGCCATGGAAATGCCTTTCGGACATTCCGCCGAACAGGCTCCGGTGTTGGTACAAGCGCCAAAACCCTCGGCATCCATCTGTGCAATCATCTTTTCGGCACGTCGCTTGCGTTCGGGCTGGCCTTGGGGCAACAATGCCAGGTGTGAAATCTTAGCACCTACAAACAGCATTGCCGACGCATTCTTGCAGGCCGCGACACACGCACCACATCCGATGCAGGTAGCAGCATTAAAGGCTTCGTCAGAGATATCTTTGGGAACCGGAATTTCGTTGGCATCCGGAGCAGATCCGGTGTTTACCGAAATAAAGCCACCCGCCTGATTGATCCGGTCAAACGCAGAACGATCAACCATCAAATCTTTGATTACCGGGAAGGCCGAAGCACGCCAAGGCTCAATCACAATGGTTTGGCCTTCCTTGAAATAACGCATGTGCAACTGACAGGTAGTGGTTTGCATTGGCCCGTGCGGACGACCGTTGATGTACAGGCTACAGGCACCACAAATGCCTTCGCGACAGTCGTGATCAAACGTAACCGGGTCTTCCCCTTTACGCACCAGTTCCTCGTTCAGCACATCCAACATTTCCAGAAAGGACATTTCCGGGTTGATATCCACCTGGTAATCAACCATCTTGCCTTGCGCTTTGGCATCTTTCTGACGCCATATCTTCAGATTGAGTTTCATATGTATTTGAATTAACCCTCCTGATAGAGGGGGTTTTGCCGTTTCAAAAGATACTATTTTTCAACGATAAACTTATTTATAACTCCGCTGAGTCAGCTTCACATTTTCAAAAATGAGATCTTCCTTATGCAATTCTTCCGGTTGTTCCGGTCCTTTGTATTCCCAGGAAGCCACATAAGTATAGTTTTCGTCATCCCGTCGTGCTTCGCCTTCTTCGGTCTGGAATTCCTCACGGAAGTGGCCGCCACAGGACTCGTTACGGTTCAGGGCATCGTCAACCATCAATTCGCCCAATTCAAGGAAGTCGGCTACCCGGTGAGCCTTTTCCAGGCTCTGGTTCATTTCTTCGTTGGTACCCAGCACCTTCACATTCTTCCAGAAATCCGCACGAATCTCTTTGATCTTTTGCTTGGCCAGTTTCAATCCTTCGGCATTGCGCGACATACCGCAGTAATCCCACATTACTTTGCCCAGCTCTTTGTGCAGGTCGTCCACCGTTTTGGTTCCATTGATAGACAAGAGCTTTTTGGTAATATCCATAACGCTTTGCTCGGCCTTTTTGAATTCCGCATGGTCTGTTGATATCTTCTCAGAAGGCGGCAGTGTCGCCAGGTAATCACCGATTGTATACGGAATTACAAAGTATCCGTCAGCCAGACCTTGCATCAATGCACTGGCACCTAAGCGGTTGGCTCCGTGATCGGAGAAGTTAGCTTCACCTAGAGCATATAAACCTGGAATGGTTGTCATCAGGTTGTAATCAACCCAGAGACCACCCATGGTGTAGTGTACCGCCGGGTAAATCCGCATCGGTGACTTGTAAGGGTTTTCGCCCGTGATTTTTTCGTAGATATCGAACAGGTTACCGTATTTCTCGGAAATCTTTTGCTCACCGTCCCGTTTGATTGCATCGGCAAAATCCAGGTAAACAGCCAGTTTGGTAGCCCCTACCCCACGACCTTCGTCGCATACATATTTGGCATTCCGGGAAGCCACGTCACGTGGTACCAGGTTACCAAACGATGGATAACGGCGTTCCAGGTAATAATCCCGCTCGCTTTCCGGAATTTGCTCCGGCGGACGGTTATCGCCTACCTTCTTGGGTACCCACACCCGCCCGTCGTTCCGCAGCGATTCTGACATCAGCGTCAGTTTTGACTGATAGTCACCCGAAACTGGAATACAGGTAGGGTGAATTTGCGTAAAACATGGGTTGCTGAACAAAGCCCCTTTTTTATGAGCACGCCATGCCGCAGTGGCGTTACTATTCATGGCATTGGTAGACAGGAAAAATACGTTGCCGTAACCACCCGTGCATAGCAATACAGCATGAGCCGAATGCGATTCGATTTTACCAGTGACCAGATTCCGAGTGACAATGCCACGCGCCTTTCCGTCAATCACAACCACATCGAGCATTTCGGTGCGGGTATACATGGTCACTTTGCCATTGGCAATCTGGCGATTCAGGGCACTGTAGGCACCTAGCAATAACTGCTGGCCGGTTTGGCCACGGGCATAAAAAGTACGAGAAACCTGTGCTCCGCCAAACGAACGGTTGGCCAGCAATCCGCCATACTCACGCGCAAAAGGTACTCCCTGTGCCACTGCCTGGTCAATAATGTTGACGCTGACTTCAGCCAAACGATACACATTGCCTTCACGGGCCCGGTAGTCTCCCCCTTTGATCGTATCATAGAAAAGTCGGTAAATACTGTCACCGTCATTCTGATAGTTCTTGGCAGCATTGATACCTCCTTGTGCAGCGATGGAGTGAGCCCGGCGCGGACTGTCGTGGAAGGTAAACGCCTTCACATTGTAGCCTAATTCTGCCAGCGAAGCAGCCGCGGCGGCACCCGCCAGGCCGGTTCCTACCACAATGATGTCGTATTTGCGTTTGTTTGCCGGGTTTACCAGCTTCAAGTTAAATTTATGTTTCGTCCATTTTTCTGCTAATGGACCTTCCGGAATTTTTGACTCTAATTTCATATAGTGAAACAATTAAGTTTTTCAGATTCTTGGTTACCTGTTTCGCTCTACTACAATCCGTTCAATGGGGAGGTTTTGCAATTTTGCAAGATACTATTTTTTGGGGGTACCAAATTAGCTGTTAAAGAACATGTATACGGGAATGACCGCAAAAGCAGCCGGCACTAAAACAGAAAAGGCAGCGCCCAAACCTTTGATAAACGGCGTATACTTGGGATGGTTCCAACCGATGGTACGAAAAGCACTCTGGAAGCCATGCGACAAGTGAAAGGCCAGGCCGATCATGGATGCAACATAAACCAGCACGATCCACCATTGGGAAAATGCCACTTGTGCTGCTTTGTACATGTCCTCCATTTGCTCCCCATCGTACGTAACCATATCCAGATACCCAAACTTGGCTTTGAAGTAAAAAGCCTGCAAGTGTATTACCAGAAATATCAGAATTACGGTTCCCAGAATGCCCATGTTACGTGAGCTCCAGGTACTGCTGTTATTAGTGTAGGCATAAGATACCGGACGAGCTTTCCGATTCCGCTGAGTAAGCAATACACTGACAATAATGTGGATAAGAATCAGGGCGAAATTTACTTTGGAGATTGTCTGAATCAGGAGGTTGTGCCCCATAAACTCGGAATACTTGTTAAATGCAACACCGCCGTCATCCTTCAAAAGCTGCAGGTTACCCGCCAGGTGAACCACTAGAAACAGTATCAAAAAAATACCCGTAAGTGCCATCAGCAGTTTGCGGCCAATAGTGCTGCCTAAAGCGTTTACTAACCAATTCATATAATGTATAACTCAAGGTTTTTGACGTGAAACAGATTAATTCTAGTCAATTTGACTTTCGCCCAAAAGTACATTCGGAATCAATAGCAAGCAAAACAATCCAATTATTTTAATTCAATCTAAATAATCGGCTAAAAGGCGTTTTTATAACCATTTGTTTGGTCTAATGTTTCTATCCTTCCAACACAATTTCTTTCTTTTCCGTCGTTATAAGTAACATAACTACAACCTTATTTTATGAGGAGACTTTTACATTTTTCAGGGATACTATTTTTCCTGATATTTTTAGGACATTCTGCCCAGGCCACGCACCTGCGGGCCGGCCAGATCACCGCCGTGCGCGATGCCGCTGATCCTCTCACATATATCTTTACACTGACATTGTATCGGGATAGTGCCCCACCCAATGCGGATCAACCAGATGCAACAATTTTCATCTATACTTCCGACAGGAAGACTAAACTTGCGGAACTAAAAGAAAATGTCAATAGCCCCCGTCGAGTAGTGGGTTTAGATATCGAGGAACTGACGTACACTTTTCGGTATAAATTCCCCGGGGCAGGCCAGTATGTAGTTTATTTTCTAGAAGAATTCCGCAATGCCGAAATTGTCAATATGTTTAATTCAGTTAATACTCCTTTTTATGTAGAGACAGTTTTAACAATCAACCAAAGCCTGGGTCTTAACAGTACCCCTGTGCTGCTCAATCCGCCGATCGACGGGGCCGAGGTGGGCCAGCGCTTCTGCCACAACCCGGCCGCCTTCGACCCCGACGGCGACTCGCTGGCCTACCGCATGGTCATCCCCCGCCAGAACGTCAACCTGGAGGTCAACGGCTACCGATCCCCCGAAACGGTCGGCCCACCCCCCGGAACGCCCGAATCGGGCTCGGGTGCGCCCACCTTCACGCTCAACCCCTTGACGGGCGAGATCTGCTGGGACTCGCCCGGCCCGTTCGGGGTGGGCTCCAAGGGATTCGCCGAGTACAACATCGCCTTCGTCGTCGAGGAGTACCGCAAGACCTCGGCCGGCTACATCAAGATCGGCGAGGTGGTGCGCGACATGCAGATCACCGTGCGCGAGCAGCCCAACAAACGGCCCGAACTGATCATCCCCCGCGACACGTGCATTGTGGCCGGCACGGTGCTGCGGGCCACCATCCGTGCCACTGATCCGGACAAGGGCCAGCAGATCCGCATCAGTAGCGAATCAGCCATTTTCTCAACCTTACCGGCTTTGTTCCCCGCCCAGCCGCCGGCCACGCTCTCGCCCGACAACCATCCGCCCAAGGTGCGCGATCAGTACGTCTACCAGGGCAACCCGGCCCAGAGCCAGTTTAGCTGGAGCACCGACTGCCAGCACGTGCGGGCACAGCCCTACGATGTGGTCTTCAAGGCCGAGGACAACGCATCTTCTGCGAATGATAAAATTGATTTACGATTAAGTGACACCAAGACCTGGCGCGTCCGGGTGGTGGGCCCGGCGCCGACGGGCCTGAGGGCCACGGTGCAAAGCGACGGGATCCGGCTCGACTGGACGGCCTACCGCTGCGCCAACGCCTCGGAGATCGCCGTCTGGCGGCGGGTGGGCTGCTCGCCCGACGCGCCGGACCCGTGCCCGGACGGCGGTCCGGCCGGTTACACGCTGGTCGGCCGGGTGCGGGCGGGGGTGACCACTTTCACCGACAGGACCGTGCAGAGTGGGGTACAGTATTCCTACCGGCTGACGGCCGGTTTCGCCCCGCCGGCGGGCGGGCTGAGCCTGGCCTCCCAGCCAGTCTGTGCCCGACTCAAGCTTACCGTTCCGCTCATTACCAAAGTATCCGTTGAACGCACGTCCACCACCAACGGGCAAATACGTGTACGCTGGGCGCAGCCGCTGGAATTGAATACAGCAGATATTCCGGGCCCTTATCAGTATCATGTGTATCGGGCTACTGGCTTTAGCCGCAGCTTTTCACCTACACCTGTGTACACCAGCGAAACCATTGCCACTATTCCCTCTTCACCTACCTCATACCTAGAATTTGTGGATTCAGGCCTCAATACTGAAGCCAATCCCTATACCTATGTGGTTGTATTTTCATCTCGTGGTGGAGCTAAAACCGACTCGTCACGTACCGCTTCCAGTGTGCGATTATCCGCAGAGTCTTTGCCCAATGCGGTTAAGCTTACCTGGCAAGCCCGAGTACCCTGGGACAATAGCAATACGACGCATGTTGTCTACCGGGAGGATCAATCGCAGAAAAACCGAAATCCCAAAGTCTATACAAAGCTGGCGGAAGTAGCCGTGCGAGGCAGTGACAGTTTCACTTTTACCGATACCGGAAACGGCATTTCTCTGAACAAGGATTCGGTCTACTGTTATCGGGTGGAAACGTACGGAACTTACAACGAGCCTTTGGTGGAATCACCGCTCCGAAATTATTCACAGGAATTGTGCGTCTCTCCCCTGGATACGATCAAGCCCTGCGCCGTAACACTTTCGATCAACGAAACTCCGTGTGTTCAGTGGATTGGAGAAGAGGGATCGGATGCCCCTTCTTTTTGTTCTGTCAGTTCCTTCGAGAACAAGTTGAGTTGGGTATACCCACAAACGGAAGGCAGCAAGACCTGTGACAAAGATGTGATCAAGTACCGGATTTATTACAAACGATACGAAGAAGACCAAAACTTCACAGTAATCGACAGTGTGACTAGTCCAGCACCGCCCGCTACAGAATACACACACAACGGACTCACCTCATTTGCAGGTTGTTATTATGTAACAGCGGTAGATCGCAGTGGTAATGAAAGTGCCCCTAGCAATGTGGTGTGTCAGGACAACTGCCCTTATTATGTACTGCCTAATATCATTACACCTGGTTTACGGGACAATTCAAATGATTTGTTCCGGCCATTTCCGTGTCCCCGTTTTGTTGAATCGGTTCGGTTTTCGGTATACAACCGGTGGGGCCGCAAAGTATACGAAACCGATAAAAGCATATATCTGAACTGGAACGGATCCATTGGCAAAGATGAGAATACCGGTCAGGAAAATGTTTCATCCAGTGTTTATTATTACATCGCCGAAGTAAAGTTCAGGCGACTCCGCCGCCAGGATGAAATTGTGAAAATAAAAGGATGGCTACAGGTAATGCAATAGTACCCGAATCAAACCAAATAGTATATCTTTTAGAGCAAAAACCTCCTTAACAGCGTAAGGAGGTTTTTATTTTTTCAAGGATACTATTTTCTTTTTCGCAGGTATTATATAAAATTTGTTAATCCGGAAACTCTCAGAATTTGTACATTTTCTATGCAAGAGTATCAAAAAACTTACAACCTTTTGCTACCATCTTTCGTAACAATATCCGCGGTTTAGATCCTTTGAGTTGTATTTCGTCTGCGAATTATTCTTATTTGCACTATTGCAATTATTGTAAAAGAAATACATTTGTTTTTTAAACGATATCAGGTGTGGACTGTCAAAGGAACAGATCCTGATTTTTCCTGATATGACAAGTATAATTTTTTAATACTCACCACTTTATCAAACACATGAGAGCATATGTATTCCCAGGTCAGGGGGCGCAATTTGTAGGGATGGGAAAAGACCTTTACGAACAATCTGCCAAAGCAAAAGACCTTTTTGAGCAAGCCAATCAGATTCTGGGTTTTCGCATTACAGATACCATGTTTGCAGGAACAGATGATGAACTGAAGCAAACCAACATTACCCAACCTGCTATTTTTCTCCACTCCGTTATCTTAGCTGCTACCAGCACTGATTTTCAACCGGGTATGGTTGCCGGGCATTCACTTGGCGAGTTTTCAGCCTTGGTGGCCAATGGTACCCTTTCGTTCGAGGATGGTTTGCGTCTGGTGGCGCAACGGGCAAGTGCCATGCAAAAAGCTTGCGAACTGCAACCTTCGACAATGGCCGCCGTATTGGGATTAGATGACGAGATTGTAGAGAAAATCTGCGCCGAAGTGGATGATGTAGTAGTGCCTGCCAATTACAATTGTCCTGGCCAGCTGGTAATTTCGGGAACTATAGGCGGCATAGAGATTGCGTGCGAAAAGCTAAAAGCTGCCGGAGCCAAGCGCGCCTTGGTACTGGCCGTTGGCGGCGCCTTCCACTCCCCTTTGATGGAACCAGCCCGTGCCGAGCTGGCTGCAGCAATTGAAAAGACAACTTTCGGAACACCGAGTTGCCCCATTTACCAAAATGTCAATGCAATGCCGTCTGTTGATACTCAAATAATTAAACAAAACCTGATTGCGCAACTCACTGCACCAGTCCGCTGGACGCAGAGTGTACACAACATGGCTGCCGATGGAGCTACACAATTCGTGGAGTGCGGCCCTGGCAAAGTACTGCAAGGACTGGTGAAGAAAATTGTTGCGTCGGCGGAGGTAACAAGTGTAGTTTAAAAGCCGGACAAGGCTTTTTGTCAGATTGGTTTTCATCTGGGGCCGGTTTTGAAATAGTATCTTTGCAGCAAATCAAACCGGTCCTATAGATTTCTCCATTTTTTATCCTGAGAGAACCACTTATCTTATCCATTCAAGCTTTTAATTATTTTTAAAAATTATCTATAGCTTCGAACCTCTCCCCAAACCAGCCCTGTATGAGATACCTAAATCTGTTCAACCTTATCAAAGTTATTCCCCGATGGACGGTATTGCAATTAGATTTATTATCCTGTGGTTTCGCACTTTTTCTGGCTCATCTGTTACGCTTCAACTTTGACTGGTATGAAATCAACACATCTGCCTTTTTCATAGCGTTTGGAATTGTCATCATTACAAAGGCAATTTTCTTCCTGATCACCAAAAGTTTTGCAGGTATCATCCGGTACACCAGTGTGGAAGATGCCAAACGCATTTTTCTGGCACTGACATACAGCCTGGCGATGATCATGGCTATTAATTTTGCCTACCAGTTTTCTCATCCCTATGGCCAGTACCTGATTCCTGTCTCCATCCTGCTCATTGATTATTTTTTTTCCATGTTGTTCATGGGAGCTTTTCGCATCCTGATCAAGATTATTTATTTCGAATGGAAAAATCAGCAGAGTGAAAAGATAAATGTTATTATCTATGGAGCCGGCGAAGCGGGTGTGATTACAAAAAAGACCATTTCGCAAGACCGCGACACCCACCTGCATGTGGTTGCCTTTCTGGATGATGACCCGTCCAAAGCCCGCAACACCATTGATGGCGTACCCATATACCCCAATACTTCGGAAAATCTGAAGAAAATCGCTCAGGGCAAACAAGCGGAAATCCTGATCATCGCTATTCAGGACATTACTCCCGAACGCAAAAAAATCATTATCGACCAATGCCTGACATTGAACATGCAGGTTCGCAACATTCCGCCGGTTCACAAATGGATTAACGGGGAGCTGAGCCTTAAGCAAATCAAGGACGTTAACATTGAAGATGTGCTGGGTCGGAAACCTATCCAACTGGACAAAACGCGTATCAAAAAAGACATTGAAGGCAAAGTTGTCCTAATTACCGGCGCCGCAGGTTCCATTGGTAGCGAATTGGCTCGTCAAGTCATTGATTTTCAACCAGAGCAGTTGATTTTGGTAGACCAAGCCGAGTCCGCCTTGTACGATCTGGAGCTAGAAGTACGAACCATAGCTCCTCGCTTGAATTTCCGGCCGGTCTTGTGCGACATTACCAATGCCGAACGAATGGGGAAACTGTTTCGCAAATACCAGCCCGATGTAGTTTTTCATGCAGCAGCATACAAGCATGTGCCGGTAATGGAAGAGAACCCCTCCGAAGCCATTATCAACAATGTGCTTGGAACCAAGATCATAGCTGATCTGGCAGCCCGATATCACGCCGAAAAGTTTGTGATGATCTCGACGGACAAAGCGGTAAATCCAACCAGTGTGATGGGAGCGTCGAAACGAATCGCGGAAATTTACATTCAGGCACTCAACGCAGAACTCGAAAGCCGCCAGTCGGAAGAAGTACTGCACCATACCAAATTTATTACGACTCGATTCGGCAACGTACTCGGCTCCAACGGCTCAGTCATCCCTCGTTTCCAGAAACAAATCGCAGCGGGTGGTCCGGTAACGGTAACCCATCCCGAAATCACCCGGTATTTCATGACCATTCCCGAGGCTTGCCAGCTGGTACTAGAAGCCGGCGCAATGGGACAGGGCGGTGAAATCTTCCTGTTCGATATGGGTGAGTCGATCAAGATTGTGGACTTGGCAAAAAAGATGATACGCTTGTCTGGCCTGACTTTGGGCAAAGACATTCAATTGGTATTCAGTGGGTTACGACCCGGCGAAAAGCTTTACGAAGAATTATTGAGCAATGAAGAAAACACCGTTCCGACACATCATCCGCAAATCATGATTGCCAAGGTGCGCGAATATGACTTCAATCTGATCCAGCAGCATCTTAATGAACTGAATCACCTGCTTTCGGTACAGGACAACGATTCGATCATTATGAAAATGAAAAGGGTGGTTCCCGAATACATCAGCAATAACTCGACCTACGAACGGCTCGACCAGATCCGGGAGGCATGATAGTGAAAAATAGTATCTTGAAAAAACGCAAAAGCCTGAGCCCTACGACTCAGGCTTTTGCGTGACCAAGCCGGATCTTGTAATTCAAAAAATACAAAGGCCTTCGATTATTTCGACGGCCTTTTTAAATTTTAATACAAATACCAAAGCATAAGTACCTGAATATTAGCATTTAGCGTGGTCTTGCCGGGAATCGAACCCAGATCAAAAGTTTAGGAAACTTCTATTCTATCCGTTGAACTACAAGACCAGGAACATACAGGCTTTTGCGTTTTCAAAAGATACTATTTTTTGCCTGTGATGTTGCAAAGTTGCGTAATTTATTCATTTTCGGCAAGTGTTTCCCAATCCTTCCACATGGCGGCATGTTCGGGTACCCAGTTAGGATAGATCTGAAAATGCTTTTCTTTCACCTTTTGCAACAGAATGGATCGCAATTCGTCCAGGTTTTCTTTTTTCTGGGCCGAAATAAATACGACATTGTCTGTATTTTTGGTAAGGTAGGTTTGCTTCAGTTTCTGGATACTATTTTGCAAATGAGCTTTTTCGTCCAATACCTGCTCCTCATCCGCTTCAGGTTTATACAAATCAAGCTTGTTAAACACAAGTATCACTGGTTTGTCAGCAGCACCAATTTCGGCAAGCGTGGTATTTACCACATCGATCTGCTCTTCAAATGACGAGTGCGATATATCAACCACATGTAATAAAATATCTGCTTCACGTACTTCGTCCAGTGTGGACTTAAACGATTCAATTAACGTTGCCGGTAATTTACGAATAAAGCCAACCGTATCCGTAAGCAAAAATGGAATGCCCTCATAGACCACTTTCCGCACAGTTGAATCAACCGTCGCAAAGAGTTTGTTTTCGGCAAACACATCCGCTTTTGCCATTTGTCGCATCAATGTTGACTTGCCCACATTGGTATAGCCGACCAGGGCCACACGTACCATCTGGCTTCTGGATTTTCGTCGGGTATAGCTTTGTTTGTCAATTTCTTTCAACTTTTCACGCAGCAACGAAATCCGGTCGCGGATAATCCGGCGGTCGGTCTCAATTTCCTTTTCACCCGCTCCACCACGCGTGCCCGTACCCCCGCGCTGGCGTTCCAAGTGAGTCCACATCCGGGTCAGGCGTGGCAGCAGATACTGGTAACGTGCCATTTCCACCTGCGTACGAGCCTGGGTTGTTTTGGCTCTTTGCAGAAAAATATCCAAAATAAGCAGACTACGGTCGTATATCTGACAGCCCAGAGTATGTTCTAGGTTTCGCAATTGCGAAGGAGACAGATCATCGTCAAAAATTACTATTTCCACTTGTTTATCCTTAACAAACGCATCAATGTCTTCCAGCTTTCCCTTCCCGACAAAGGTCCGTGAATCCGGTCTGTCTAATTTTTGTATAAATCTACCAACCGTTTCTACGCCCAGTGTAGTAGCCAGAAATGCCAGTTCATTTATGTATTCTTCCGTTTTTTCGTACGACTGCCGTGGCGATGCCAATGCCACTAAAACTGCCTTCTTCTGTACAGGTGCTGTTTCTATCATAAAATGTTTTCTTTGCATTAATTTGTTTTTCAATAATTTACAGTATTTTTTTGCAAGCACACAACTCCTGAATCTATTTTCACGTATTGGTAGCAGTAAAATTCTGTGAGAAGTTTGCCAATTGTAATATTTTCTGCTAAAAAGTTAATTAAAACCTATACCATACCAATTGCGCAAACTAGATTTATTGCTAATTTGCGGCTAAATTTTTCATGAGCAAATGCGCATTGCCATCGTCATTAACACTGCTTGGAATATTTACAACTTCAGGATGGGACTGATTCGTTCCTTTTTGGAAGATAATCACGAAATTCATGCCATTGCCCCTACCGACGGTTACGAATCCCACTTGATTGAGGCAGGTTGCCACTACCATCCTGTCGTACTGGACAACAAAGGTACTAATCCACGCAAAGATCTGGCATATACATACCAGCTTTACCAAACGTACAAAAAAATACGTCCGGATGTGGTCCTGCACTTCACTATCAAGCCCAATTTGTACGGCACCTTGGCTGCCAAACTGGCAGGTGTTCCGGTTATCAATAATGTATCAGGCTTAGGCACCGTCTTCCTACGGGAAAATCTTTCCAGCAAGGTAGCCCGTTTCTTATATAGGTATGCCTTTCAGTTTCCGGCCAAAGTATTTTTCCAGAACAAAGACGACCGTAACTATTTTGTCGCCAAAGGCTTGGTCAATGAAACCATTACAGATTTGTTGCCCGGCTCCGGAGTCAACATTGACTACTTCCGTCCTGCTCCTTTTCAGCGAAATACAAATTTCACCTTCTTGCTGGCAGCTCGCCTGATTCAGGACAAAGGAATTCACGAATACGTAGAGGCAGCGCGTTTGATTAAAGCCAATCATCCCGATGTACGCTTCCAATTGGTTGGCTTCAAGGACAACAGCCAGTTTGGAATCACCGAAGATGCGTTGCAGAGCTGGATTTCCAATGGCTGGATTGAATACCTGGGGCCAACCGATACCATCCGTGAAGTGATTCGCCAAGCTGATTGCGTAGTACTGCCTTCGTATCGTGAAGGCACCCCGCGCAGCTTGTTGGAGGCCGCCGCAATGGGCAAGCCTCTGATTGCCACGAATGTACCAGGTTGCATTGAAATAGTAGAAGATGAATGGAACGGCTATCTGTGCGAAGCAAAAAATGCCCAAGATCTGGCCCAAAAGATGCTTCGGATGCTGGCACTTGACGATTCACAGCTCCAGCAACTGAGCAATGCCAGCCGTACGAAAGTGGAAAACACCTTTGACGAAAATTTTGTTATCCGCAAATACCGCGATGCTATCGGGGAAATCTTTTACTCGCCTGCTGCTTTTCAGCTCGAACCCGTCATCACAGAGTAACGAAAATGATAAGACGTATAGGTTTTGCCAAAAAATCTCTAGTTTTGTCAGGTAAAACTTCGCACGTATGCAATTCAGACATAGCTCCATCACCGGTTTGGTAGAAATCAGTCCACGCATCTTTGAAGATGATCGTGGCTTTTTCTTTGAATCCTACCAGAAAAAACTTTTTCAGGACAATGGTGTTCCAGTTGACTTTGTCCAGGACAATCAGTCTTTTTCTAAGAAAGGCGTATTGCGAGGATTGCATTTCCAGAATGCACCTTTCGCACAAGGGAAACTGGTAAGGGTAATCACAGGCAAAGCCCTGGATATAGCCGTTGATTTACGGCCCGACTCTCCAACATTTGGTCAGTACGAAGCTTTTTTGCTTGACAGTGGTCTCAATAACATGGTATATATTCCCGAAGGCTTTGCCCATGGTTTTCTGGCTTTAGAAGATACTATTTTGCAGTACAAATGCACCAATGTATACAACAAAGCTGCCGAAGGCGGGCTTATCTGGAATGATCCCCAGTTGAATATTCAATGGAATATCTCCAATCCGATCATTTCGGAGAAAGATGTCATTCTTCCGACACTGGCTGAATATACGACACAAGCTCACGTCTGATGTTTTCTTTTGCTTAGTATTTGTAACAAATAGTATTAAAACGTACAAACCGCTTGAATCCGACACGTATATTTCTCCTTTTGCTGTCACTGACTGTTTGTTCATGCAAATCGTACCGACAAAACATCATGTTGCAGACAGAGTCACCCAGGCTTCCGAAAGGGATGATTCAGGCAGCTAGTGGCATCGAACGGCTGGAAAAAAACTATGTAATTCAAAAAAACGACTTGCTGGAAGTTCGCCTGTACAGCAACAAAGGTGAAAACCTGATCGATAGTAATATTCCAAAACCAGGTGCCGTTACAGGAAATACCAATGCTACAGTACAACAAGCCCAGATTCCCACATTTCTGGTAGAAAATGACGGCAGCGTAAGGCTCCCCCAAGTCGGCGCTATTCGTTTGGAAGGCTATTCTTTGCGACAGGCAGACAGCCTGCTTTCCATCGCTTATAACAACTATTATGTAGATCCGTTTGTAAATGTTAGATTTGCTAACAAGCGAGTGATTGTACTGGGAGCCCTTCAAAACAAGGTGGTGCCCCTGACCAATGACAACATGAACTTGCTGGAAGTACTGGCCATGTGTGGTGGTGTTGCCGATAATGCGCGGGTGCGAAACATTCGTCTGATACGGGGAGATTTGAAAGACCCCGAAGTACAACTGATTGACTTATCGACTATTGAAGGCATGACTCAGGCGAATTTGAACCTCCAGCCTAATGACATTATCTATGTAGAGCCTGTACGACGTACGTTACGCGAAACGGCTGCCGATATTACTCCCCTTATGAGTATCATTGGAGGTCTTATCAGCGTTATATCTATAATTCTGGTTATCAGACAATCCAGTAACAATGGAGGGTAGTATAAAATACCGTTCCATAAACAAGCAGGTTTTTACGTTTGAAAGCATACTATTTTCATTCAAAGTAAAGTTACTTTTGTAACCAATACGTTGTGTTACCGGAAAGAGGTTGAATTATGAAAGCAGAAGACTTTACCAGCCCCATCTCAGATGCGCCAGAAGAGCAGGACAACCTGCTTGGTGGTATCGATTTTGCCAAGATATGGAGTATCATTCAGCGAAATTGGTTCTGGCTGCTACTTTTGCCCGCCATTTGTTTGGTAGGAGGTTACTTATTTTTGCGCTACACAACTCCCATTTTCGAATCCAATTCCAACCTGAAACTTGAAATAAAACAACAAGCCAACGAACTGGGCTTGCCAACACTTGCGCCAGCAGAAGGCTCCAACACCAATATTTCAGGTGAAATCGAACTGATCCGATCCAATCTCATTTATGACGAGGTCATAAAGCAAATGCCGCTGGATGTGAGTTACTTCGCCTATGGCCGCAGCCGCATCAAAAATGAAGAACGATATCCGGTTGCACCTTTCAAAGTTGCTTATCAAGTCATCAATCCCGCTGTTCTTAACGTCCCTTTCGATCTTACGATACTAAGCAAAGACAAATTCACCCTGACGTATTCGCTTTATAACACAGATTATAGTAACACCTATACCTTCGGGCAAACAATTGAAACACCAAACTTCAAGTTTGTAATCACCACTACATCTAATTATGTTCCCGAAAGAGATAATGTAGCGTATTATTTTGTACTTAACAGCCCCGATGCGTTAAGTGCCTACCTGGCCAACAACTTGCGGGTAGAAGTAATTAACCCAGCAGCAAATATTATCGGTATCTTTTTCAAAGATGCCAGTATTCGCAAGGCTCAGGATATCGTTAATAAAATCGATACCGTTTACCTGGAAAAGACGAAGGAGCTTAAAAACAAGGCCAATAAGCAGAAAATCGAATTTCTCGATAAGCAAATCGCTACGGTAGAAAAAGAATTAGAAGCCTATGAGAGCAATCTGGAAAACTTTGTCATCTCAAACCGATCTTCTGACATTTCAAAAGACCTGGAAAGGTATACCACCAAAATAGAAGATCTGATCAAAGAAAAAGCGGAACTGACAAACCAGATATACGTTCTGAATGCTCTCTATGAATCGGTCACTGGCCAAAAGGACCTTGCCCCTGTTGTTTCATCCCTGCCACTGCTTTCGGATACCGAGATTGCCGCTTTGATTACGGAACTCAACAAGCTTTACCAGGAAAAAGCGATCCTATCCAAAAGTTACCGCGAAACAACCTATGCGGTTCAGTCAAAAGATTTGCAGATAGCCGCTACCCGTAACAGTCTGATCGCATTGATAAGCCAGAAAAGACGTGTAGTCAGTGAACGAACGGGGCTGCTCAACAAAGAACTAAGCGCATCGGAACAAACATTTGCCAGCCTACCTTCCAAGAGTACCGACTATAACCGCCTGAAGCGTCTGCGGGACCTGAAGGAAAAATACCATTTGCTGATGGTTGATAAAAAGGCTGAGCTTGGTATCGCCGAAGCCGGCACCAAGGAAGACTTTGTAATCTTATCACCAGCAACACTGCCGGCTGTTCCCATCTCACCCAACAAACTGATCGTATACGCAAGCTGTTTATTCATAGGCATTTTTCTAAACTTACTGCTCGTTGGAGCAAAATACTTGTTGCATGATACCATTTCGAGTCAGAAAGAATTGGAAAACGCGACAACAGCACCAGTTTTGGGAGTGATTCCGATATATATGAAGGAAAAGCTGGAAAACTCCCGGCTTCTTGTCTATCAGAATCCGAAATCTACCATTAGTGAAGCTTTTCGTTCGGTACGCACCAATCTGGACTTTATGTTTCAGATGCAGCAAAAGAAACGAATCATATCGGTGACTTCCACCATAAGCGGCGAAGGAAAAACTTTTGTTTCTCTAAACTTGTCCGGTGTAATTGCTCTCTCCAGTGCAAAAGTTGTGCTGCTTGATCTGGATATGCGCCGTCCAAAGGTGCACCTCGCTTTTGATGAAGAAAATTACAATGGCATTAGCACACTTTTGATTGGAAAGCATACGCTTACAGAGTGTATCCGCAAAACGCCAATTGAAAACCTGGACTTTATTGCGGCAGGCCCTACCCCTCCCAACCCTTCAGAACTCATTTTGCGGCCAGAGTTTGATAATTTATTGAAGGATCTGCACCAAATATACGACGTTATTGTTATAGACACTCCACCCATTGGCTTGGTTACGGATGGAATACTGGTGATGCGTAAAGCGGACTTACCCATTTATGTATTACGTGCCGACTACTCGAAAAGAGTTTTCGTAAAAAATGTGAATAAGTTAATTAAAAACAATAACTTTAGTAAATTAGCAGTTGTACTGAATGCATTTCGTAATGTCAACAAATACGGGTACGGTTATGGCTACGGCTATGGATATGGATACCATGAATATTACGATAGTGAGGATGATGCGATAAAAGGTTTGGACAAATTGAAGGGATTGTTAGTAAAAAATAAATGATTTCGTTTTTTAAAAAGACAGCAAAAGAAGAAAGTACCTACTTACGGTCTGTACCATTGGTAGCAGATATGCATTCGCATATACTACCGGGTATTGACGATGGTGCCAAAAATCTGGAGCAGTCACTGGAACTTATCAAAGAGCTCTATGAGATGGGCTACCGTAAGCTGACGGCTACGCCTCACATCATGGGAGATTTTTATAAAAATACCCCGGCAACAATCCACGAAAAGCTAATTAAGGTCCAACTCGCTGTCAACCAGCGCAAATGGAACATAGAAGTGAAGGCCGCCGCCGAGTATTACCTGGATGAGTGGTTCATGGAAAAGCTGCGTCGCGAGGAACCGCTGCTCACCTTTGGTGATAATTACGTCCTTTTTGAAACTTCGTACATTAACCAGCCTGTCCAGTTGCAGGAAGCTATATTTCTGTTAAAGTCACAGAATTACAAACCTGTGCTGGCTCACCCGGAGCGATACATTTACCTGCACGATAATTTTAACAGACTCCAGGAAATTTACGAGATGGGCGTGTTCTTGCAAATCAACATAAGCTCACTCTCAGGCTATTACTCAATTCCGGCACAGATGGTTGCTGAAAAACTCATCGACCATCGGATGGTGCATTTTGCAGGTACCGATTGCCATTCGATGAAGCACATCCAGTCTTTGCAGGCTACCCAAACGAAGAAATATTACGCGAAGCTACTTACCATGGAATTACTCAACAATACTTTGTAGCTTTTCTCCTCGTTTTTCGTTACAAAATAGTATCTTTTTGAAAGCAAAAACCTCCACCGCATCCGGTGGATTTTTTATTTTAACACATGGTTTTCATTACAGGAGTCAATGGATTGATCGGAAGCTTTGTCGCCCGGGAATTTTTACGGCAGGGGCATCCGGTTCGGGCATTACGCCGCAAACAAAGCGATCTTAGTCTGGTTCAGGATATTGCCGCTCAGATAGATTGGGTTGAGGGTGACGTATTTGACATACCCTTGTTGACACAATCCATCCAAGCCAATGATATTGTGATTCATTCCGCGGCAATCGTGTCGTTTGCTCCCGCCCGCAAAGACGAGATGTTTCGCACCAACGTAGAAGGAACAGCCAATCTGGTGAATGTTTGCCTGAAAAAGGGCGTCAAGAAATTCGGCTTTGTCAGCTCGGTTGCAGCGTTGGGACGCACTAAGAAAGAACTCCTGGTCACGGAAGAAAGCAAGTGGGAGGAGTCCGACTTAAACACGTCGTATGCCCAGACCAAGTATCTCGCCGAACTTGAAGTATGGCGTGGTGCTGCAGAAGGCTTGCCCGTTGTCATCGTCAATCCGTCAGTCGTATTGGGGCCTGGCGACTGGAGCCGCAGCAGTACACAATTGTTCCGGTATGCGTTTCAGGAGCGTAGTTTTTATCCACAGGGCAGTGTCAATTATGTCGATGTACGCGACGTGGCAGAGGCTATTTTTTCACTGATTTCTTCTGATATTATAGCAGAAAAGTTTATATTGAACGCAGGAACGGTAAGTTACCGGGAGTTGTTAGAACAGATAGCTACGCGTTTTGGAAAGAAACCTCCACGATGGCAAGTACAACCCTGGATGGCCGCCATTGCCTGGCGCATGGAATGGCTCAAAGGTCTGTTTTCAGGCAAGGAACCTTTGCTCACCCGTGAGACAGCCCGCACATCGCAGACGAAATATGTGTATCAAAACGATAAAATTAAGCAACAACTGGGATTTTCGTTTCGGAAATTATCGGATACGATCGACTGGTCATGCACATTACTGAAGGATCGGATCGGTCATGAGTAAAATAAACCGGGGTTTTGCTGTTTTAAAGATAGTATTTCCATTCACTGCTGTTAGCAACCGTTTTGGTTATTGATGTTTTTAAAATTTTGTAAGAATGGGACAAGATTTCATAGGTAAAGAAGATGAAGGACGCAACAACGCCGTCAGACGTTTTGAAGAAATGCTTCGCAATCAGGAAGCTATTTTTTTGGAAGTAGAAGATTACGAACAGATTATTCACCAATATTTAGAACAGCAGGATTTTCAGAAGGCCCTTACCACCTGCCAGCTGGCACTGGAGCAATACCCTTATGCTACTGAAATAATGATTCAGAAGGCTCATGCACTGGCAGATACCGGCCTGCCTGAAGAAGCTCTTGATGTTCTCGAAAAAGCCGTTTTGTTCCATCCGCACAATGCGGATATAGCCTTCATGCAAGGTAGTCTGTATGCATCTACGGGCGAGTTTGAAACGGCTCTCGAAATCCTGGAAAACATACTGCCCTGGACCGAAGAAAAGGACGAAGTGTATTTTCAGTCCGGCTGGGTTTACCAACAGTGGCAAAAATATCCGCAAGCCATCGAAAGTTACAAAAAGGCCATTCAGTTTAATTCTAACCACGAACAAGCCCTGTACGAACTGGCGTTTTGCCTGGATGTCACCGGGCAACTGGAGGACAGCCTGTCGTTCTACCGGCAATTTATCGACAGCGACCCCTACTCGCACAATGCGTGGTATAACCTGGGAATTGCCTACAGCAAACTTCAGCAATACGAAGATGCCATTCATGCGTATGAATACGCTACGCTGATCAAGGAAGACTTTGCCTCGGCTTGGTACAACATGGGCAATGCACACATGAACCTGGGCAATTTTGGCGCCGCCAAGGATTGCTATGAAAAAACCATTGCCAACGAACCGCCTAATCCTGATTCCTATTGCTGTCTGGGTGCTGCCTACGAGCGGCTTGAACAGTACGACAAAGCCCTGGTAAGCTACCAGAAAGCCATTAAAATCGATGCCCAGTGGGACGAAGGCTGGTACGGCGTAGGCGTATGCCTGGATGAACAGGAAAAGTGGTTTGAAGCCATTCATTTTTTTCGGAAGGCCATCCAGCTCAACGAAGAAGTGGCCGACTACTGGCTTGGGCTGGCCCATGCCGAGGCACAGGTAGGCAATGTTATTTCGGCAATGGAAGCCTATGAACATGCCGCCGATATGGATGCGACTAATCCGGAGGTGTGGGTCGAATGGTCCATGCTTCACTACGAGCAGGGCGATTTTATAAAGGCATTTGACCTGATCGACGAAGGTATCGGCGAGTTGCCGGAAACGTCCGAATTGTATTATTATGCTACTGCTTATTTAATTAATGCAGGAAGATACAAAGAAGCATTTCAATATTTAGAAAATGCACTAATTTTGGGCTTTGATCAGCATCCGATGCTTTTTGAGTTTTTTCCGGAACTGGAAACGCAAAAAGCCCTTTACCGGATCATTGATCAGTTCCGTCGGTAAAAGTCCGTAGTTCTCAGTTTGGTGTTTATTTTAACGTTTCGGCTTGTTTCAAAATAGTATCACAGGAAAAGCCAAAACCTCCCACTCTGAACAACGAACCAGGAACTACGAACTGCGAACTTTGAACCTAACATTAGCGCATGAAAAACTACGAACTAAAACACCTCCCCGAACGAACACAGAAACCCCGTGATTTTGGCTTAACCATGGCCATGGACAAAGGATTGAGTCTACGCGAAGCGGAAGATTTCATCGAAACATCCGGCGAATATGTTGATATTGTAAAGCTCGGCTGGGCTACCTCCTACGTTACTCCCAAGCTCAAGGAGAAAATTAATCTTTACCGCCAGGCCGGTTTGCCGGTGTATTTCGGTGGCACTTTATTCGAAGCCTTTATCATCCGCAACCAGTTTGAAGACTACCTCCGGGTACTTGATAAATACGAACTGACTGTGGCTGAAGTCTCAGACGGCTCGATTGAAATGGACCACGACCTGAAATGCGAATACATCAGCAAGTTGGCCCAGCGCGTTACGGTGTTGTCGGAAGTAGGATCAAAAGACGACCAGAAGATTATTCCACCTTACAAATGGATTGCGCTGATGCAGAAAGAGCTGGATGCCGGCGCTTGGAAAGTGATCGGCGAAGCCCGCGAAAGCGGCAATGTGGGTTTGTTCCGGTCTACCGGCGAAGTGCGGTCGGGTCTGGTAGAAGAAATCCTGACCAAGATCCCGTTTGAGAAAATCATCTGGGAGGCACCGCAAAAAGCACAACAGGTTTGGTTTATCAAGCTTCTCGGAGCCAATGTAAACCTAGGCAATATCGCTCCCCACGAAATCATTCCGCTGGAAACCATTCGCTTAGGCTTGCGTGGCGATACGTTCATGCACTTCCTCGACTTCGAAAAAAATGGAAAACTAAATGAAAAAGGAGCTTTGTAAAGCTCCTTTTTTTATAGGCAGGTTTTTTATTTTCGGACGATACTATTGTCGCATGGCTACCCGATTCTCAGTTTTACGGCTCACCATAAGGTGTACCATTTCCCCTTTTCGGAAAATGAAATGCGCAAGAAGCGGGCAAACGGCTATGGCACTTACAATCGTTCGCAGCAGAATCAAAAGTCAAAACGTGCTCTCATGATTTCTGATCCTCATTTTGCCCCCATTGAACCGGATGAATTCAAACAAGAATTATTGGAAAAAGACATCCTATTACTTTTGCTGCCCAAGTCTGCTATCCAGTTGCGTTGTCTTGTCTTCGGCGACTCGATGCAAGCCTGCCTTCAGATACTGGAAATGTCCGGCTTTCGCCTGCGAGATTACAAACGCAACAAAACCATCTACGAAAAGAAGATGCTGGAAAGAATAACTAAAGATTTGATTTACCCGTTAGGTCAAAAATAAACTCCTCATTTCCAGGCAAAATACTATCCGGTTTTGGTGCTTTTTTCTATACTATTTTGTAGATTTCTTAAAATTCCGCGAGCCGCCTTTCCAAAACAAATTCTACCAACCTAAACCGGTACAACTATGCGTGGACTTCTCCTTTCTTTCGCAAGCGTGGCAATGGTAGCGGTAGTCCACGCACAGTCGCCGTTCAAGTTGATGGGCGATGCGGCCCATATGGATGGGAATTGCATTCAGCTTACACCAGATGTCCCTTATTCCGAAGGGCTCGCCTACAGTACCCAAAAACTTAACCTGAACAATTACTTCGAAATTCAATTTGACATCTACCTGGGCAACAAAGAAGAGGGAGCCGATGGGATTACGTTTGTCATTCACAACGACCCGGCTCAATACGAAGCGTTTGGCACCTGGGGCGAATGCATGGGCTATGGCCGCTGGATGCGCGACTACGTAGCGGGCAATTATATTGCGCCATCGGTTGCCGTCGAGTTTGACACCTATTACAATCCCCGCCAGAATGACCCCAATTGCGATCACGCTGCCTACCTGGAAAATGGCACCAATTTCCATACCCGCTTCTGGAATAATAATCTGGACGACTACAACCTGGAAGACGGCAAGCTGCACGATTTCCGATTCCGCTGGAACCCGGAGAAACAACAAATCACAGTGTTCCTGGATGGACACATTGTGCATTCCGGAAAAAAAGACCTGATCCAGGACATATTCAAAGGCGCAACACAGGTAATCTGGGGTTTTACGGCTTCCACCGGACGGGCAAGCAATCTGCAATACTTCTGTCTCAAGCAAATCGCCGTTTACAAGCTGCCTTCCAAAGCGCTGAAATCCATTAAGCCAGCCATTCCTAACCTGACCATCAATCCCGTAACCCGATCGGATCACAACAAGGCTAGTATGTCAGAGTCACCTATGGTTCAGCAGGTTGGTTCTGTTATCATGCCAATGACAAAATAGTATCCATAGAAAACAAAAAACCTCCCGGTTGTGAACCAGGAGGTTTTTTGTTTTCTATAGTTAGATGTTAGGCTTTCATTATCCAGCCAAAGGTATCGGCCACTTTGCCGGTTTTGATATCGTCCAGGGCCTGGTGAATGCGTGGCGCAATGGTACGGTTCTCAACGGCCGGCAGTGTGTAATCCACGCCTTCGTGGCCAATCACCGCAATCGGAGCGATAGTAGCCGCAGTCCCTACGCCAAAGGCCTCCTGAAGCGTACCGTTTTTAGCCGCTTCAATGACTTCTTTTACTGTAACCGGTCTTTCCTCTACCGAAAGGCCCATGTGCCGGGCCAGCGTCAGAATGCTGTCTCGCGTAATCCCTTTCAGGATGGAATCGGAAGTGGCCGGTGTCACAATTTTGCCATCGATGACAAACACCACGTTCATGGTACCCGACTCTTCGAAGTATTCGTGATTTTTGCCGTCTGTCCACAAAAGCTGGTCATAACCAGCCTTTTGGGCCAAGGCTGCAGGCAGCAACGAAGCCGCATAGTTGCCAGCCGCTTTGGCATAACCAGTACCGCCTTTGGCCGCACGAGTAAATTCGGTTTCTACTTTTACCCGTACCGGTTTGTTGTAATACACGCCTACCGGACACGTAAAGATGATAAAATAGTAGGTTTCAGACGGACGGACTCCTGTATACGCATCGGTAGCGAACATATACGGACGAATGTACAATGAATGGCCGGGAGCTGCCGGAACCCAGTCTTTATCTACAGCTAACAATTGTAACAATCCATTGATAAAATATTCTTCAGGAAGCGCTGGCATGGCCAGGCGTTCGGCTGAAGCATTCAGGCGTTGCGCATTGGCTTCCGGACGAAACACCAGCACTTCACCTGCCTCATTCTTATAAGCTTTCAGACCTTCAAATATAGCCTGACCGTAATGCAAGGCTGACGTTGCCGGACTGAGACTAAGATCACCATACGGAATAATGCGTCCATTGTGCCACTGACCGCCCGAATATTCCATGATGAACATGTGGTCAGAATAATATTTACCAAACCCAAGATTGGAAAAATCTACCTGCGGCAACCGCGACTGAGCTACCTTCTGTACAGGAAATGTGAGCGTGTCAACCATACGCTGTTGTGATAGTTAAATATGAGAAATTGAGAGTTCTTCAAATATACTGATTCTGAGACAAAATAGCACACATCAGTCAAGACATTTTTTAACTTTTTGGCCCTTTAAGCGAATTTTATTTTGTTTATAAAATTTTATAACTTACTATTTCAAGAAAACAAAATTTTATTTTGACTTTATTCAAAATACAGATCCAGGTTAAAAAATAGTATCCTCACGAAAGCAAAAACCTGCCGCTCAGGCACTTCATTTTCGAGGCTGCCATTTCACTTCCTCGGCACCGAGGTCATAGGCCATCTGGCGGGCCAGGACAAACAGATAATCGGAAAGCCGGTTCAAATATTTGATTACCAGCCCGTTCACAGGCTCTTCCTGGCTCAGGCGAATAACTTGCCGCTCGGCGCGGCGGCATACGGTGCGGGCAACATGGCACAGCGAAACCGACGGATGCCCACCCGGCAAAATAAAGGCCTTCAACTCTGGCAGATACGCATTCATCGCATCCATCTGAGCCTCCAGCAGCGTCACATCCGATTCCAGCAAATCGGGCAGCACGGTCTTGTTTTTTTCCGGATCAGCCGCGAGTGAAGATCCTACGGTAAACAACCGGTCCTGTATTTCCTTCAACAAACTCCGCCGCGGAAAATTAACATCCTGGTCACGCACCAGACCGATATAGCTATTAAGCTCATCCACAGTGCCATAGGCTTCAATGCGTTCATTCGATTTCAGCACCCGGGTACCGCCTAGCAGTGAGGTTTGGCCGGTATCACCGGTTTTGGTGTAAATTTTCATACTATTTTCAGAATTATGTTTATTCGCTTCGTAAAGCAACAAAGATTTCAGGTGAATGTTGTATTTATTTGATCAAATTTAGCCAAACGGAAATTTTCAGGCAATCGGGAGGCTAGATGTAAAATTTTGCCGGCATTGTTTGCAACACAGCCCCAAACGTCCGTAATTTTAATTTTTGTTTTACCACTCAAGCTTCTCATGCCAGCTACTTCCCTACTTACGTTTTTTGCCTTCTTGGTGGATCTTCAAAAATATTTCGATCTGGGCATTACCCTGGCGGTTGCCTATTTACCCAAGCTTTTACTGGCCATTGTGGTGCTGCTGGGCGGACTGTACATTATCAACCGGCTTTCGGGAATCTTTAAACGTACCATGGAAGTGCGGGAAGTAGATGTCTCGCTGCGGTCTTTTTTGTCAAGCCTGGTCAGTATTGGCCTCAAGGTTCTGCTGCTGTTTTCGGTGGCCGACATGATCGGCATTCAAACCACATCGTTTCTCGCCATCCTGGGAGCGGCGGGTCTGGCCGTAGGGTTGGCCTTGCAGGGAAGCTTGTCAAACTTTGCCGGTGGGGTGCTCATTCTCATCATTCATCCCTACCGCGTCGGTGATCAGATCACTACCCAAGGGCAAACCGGCAAGGTAAAGGAGATTCAGATATTCAACACTATTTTGCTGACCGACGACGGCAAAACCGTAATCCTTCCCAACGGAGCTGTGTCAAACGGAACCATTGTCAATCACACCACGTCAGGTATGGTCATATTTTCGATTCCATTGGAAATCAGCGCAGCGTTATCGTTTGAAGAAGTACAGAAATCGCTGACCAGCATAGTTCAGGTGGATACGCGTGTCAGCAATCCGGCAGTCAGATTGACCAAAATCACTCCCACACTCATGACCTTAGCCATTACCGGTACTACCAGTCCTGAGCATTCGAGTGATGTACAAAGTACGATCCTTCAGCACATCAAAAGCTGGATAAACGAAAAAAAGATTGTCTGAGGCAATGCAAGTTCGAAAATAGTATGGTTTTGAAAGTAAAAACCCCCGCTTTTGATGGCAGGGGTTTTGTGTATCTAGCGACTGTAATTGGGGGCTTCCCGTACAATCTGTATGTCATGCGGATGGCTTTCGCGTGAACCGGCAGTAGTAATTTTCACAAATTTCGCCTGTTGCAAAGCAGTGATGTCTTTGGCGCCACAATAGCCCATACCAGCCTTCAATCCGCCGACCATCTGGTAAATCACTTCGGAGGCAGAGCCTTTGTAAGGGACCCGACCCACGATTCCTTCCGGAACCAGCTTTTTGATATCATCTTCGGCATCCTGAAAATAACGGTCTTTGGAGCCGTCCTCCATTGCTTCCAGCGAGCCCATGCCCCGGTAGGTCTTGAACTTGCGTCCTTCGTAAAGCACCACTTCCCCTGGCGCCTCTTCTGTACCGGCCAGCATCGAACCTACCATAATTGAACTGGCACCACCGGCAATGGCTTTGACCAGATCACCCGAAAAACGGATTCCACCATCGGCAATAATCGGTACGCCCGATCCCATAATCGCTTTGGCCGATTCATACACCGCCGATAACTGCGGCATACCGATACCGGCAATGATACGGGTGGTACAGATACTACCGGGGCCGACTCCAACCTTCACAGCATCAGCTCCGGCATCAACTAACGCTTTGGCACCGTCGCCAGTGGCTACGTTACCCACAATCACATCCAATTCGGGGAATCGTTTTTTTACGTTTTTCAATGCATTAATCACATATATAGAATGCCCGTGAGCCGTATCAATGCTTACGACATCTACACCTGCTTTTACCAATGCTTCGATGCGTTCGAGTGTGTTGTGGGTTACACCCACGGCAGCACCCACCCGCAACCGACCATACTGATCTTTGCAGGCATTGGGATGGCTTTTGCGTTTAAGAATATCTTTGTAGGTAATCAGTCCTTTCAGAACACCACTGTTGTCGACAATCGGAAGCTTCTCGATTTTGTATTCTTGTAAGATTTCCTCAGCCTTGGCCATATCCACTCCCACAGGAGCAGTAATGACATTTTCCTTGGTCATTACCTCTACCACCGGACGCTGCATTTGTTTCTGGAAGCGCAGGTCGCGGTTGGTCAGAATGCCTACCAACTTGCCAGAAGAGTTAATCACCGGAATGCCTCCGATCTTGAAGTCGCGCATGATGCGATGGGCATCACCCAGGGTGGCATTTTCGTCCAGCGTAATAGGATCGAGGATCATGCCGCTTTCCGAACGTTTGACACGCCGTACTGCATCGGCCTGCGCCTCAATGCTCATGTTTTTGTGAATAAACCCCAAGCCTCCTTCCTGAGCCATTGCAATAGCCATGGCCGATTCGGTAACGGTATCCATCGCTGCCGAAACAATAGGAATGTTCAGGACAATGTTACGGGTGAGCCGGGTGGTGGTGTCAGTTTCGCGTGGGAGAACTTCAGAGTAAGCGGGCAACAGAAGCACATCGTCATACGTAAGTGCTTCGAACAAAAATTTAGAGGGATCTAAGGACATGGCAAATAAGCAGGTTTTTAGGTATGGTTATTTGCCGAACAAAACTACGGAAATATTTCGGATAAAAAAATCAGCTTTTGGGGAATATCGTAATTTGTTTGTCGTTTTATGGGAGTTTATTGGCTAAAACGAAAACCCAATAGCCCCTTTACCCGTCTTTAGGCCAAAAAAACGAGTAAATTATTCAATGAAAATACTATATCTTTGAAGCCCCAAACCCCCTAATGCTGTGATTTCTATTGAAAGTATTCAATTGACGCTTAAGGATTTATATACCAATGCAGTGGAGTGGATACGCCAGCCTAAAAACCGCATTGAAAAAGCCTGGCTGATCTTTGCTGCCCTTCTGGTCTTCTTCAGGTTGTATATCTGGAGTGTCGAATATAATTTTTTGAACCTGTATGGCGAATCGCCTACCATTGAGAGAATCCAGAATCCGAAAATTGACAAAGCTTCTGAGCTTTACACAGCTGATGGCATTCTGATTGGCCGTTATTACCGCGAAAATCGCAATCCGGTAACGTACAAGGAGATTCCCAAAGTATTGGAAGAAGCACTGGTGGCCACCGAGGACATTCGTTTCTATGATCATGCGGGCATTGACCTGAAATCGTTGTTTTCAGCGGGCTGGGATGCTCTCACCGGCGATGCCCGTGGGGCCAGTACCATCACCCAGCAGCTGGCCAAAAACCTTTACAAAACACGTCGGCAAAAATCACAGGGACTTCTCAGCCGGGTTCCGGGCATTAAAATGCTGATTACCAAAACCAAAGAATGGCTGACGGCTATCAAACTGGAACGCACGTACACCAAGCCGGAAATCCTGACACTTTACCTGAATACGGTGGATTTTGGCAGCAATGCGTACGGAATCAAGACCGCCGCGCAGACGTTCTTCAATACGACCCCCGAAAAACTAACCATTGAACAAGCCGCCATGCTGGTGGGCTTGCTCAAAGCTCCCACTTACTACAGCCCGGTATTGAAGCCTAAAAACGCGTTGCGCCGCCGCAACACTGTTTTTGCACAAATGGCCCGCTACGGATACATCACCCCGCAAGAAGCCGAAAAACTGTCCAAGCTCCCCATCGAGCTGGATTACAAGGTGGAACAACACACCGACGGACCCAATACCTATTTCCGTTCGTATATCAATTCGTATCTGGACAACTGGTGTACGGAAAACGAACTGGATTTATATACCGACGGACTGAAAATATACTGCACCATTGATTCGCGGATGCAAAAATACGCCGAGGAAGCGGTTGAAGAGCGGGTGAAAATCATGCAGCGGCTGTTTGACAACCACTGGCGCGGACGGAATCCGTGGACGAACAATGCCGGGATGGAATCGCCTAACTTCATCGAGAACAACGCCAAACGCACCACTCTTTACAAGTACCTGGTCAAAAAATATAAGAACAACCCGGACTCTGTATGGATTGTAATGAACACTCCCAAGAAAATGACAGTATTTTCGTGGGATGGCGAGAAAGAAATGAACATGAGTCCGATGGATTCCATTCGCTATTACAAACATTTTCTGCACGCCGGCCTGATGACTATGGATCCTTTTACGGGATACATCAAAGCCTGGGTGGGAGGCATTAACTTTGACCACTTCCAGTACGACCACGTCAAGCAAAGCAAACGTCAGCCGGGCTCTACATTCAAGCCGTTCGTATACCTGACTGCCATCGACAAAGGCTGGGCTCCGTGCGACAAGATTCAGGACATTCGTAAAACGTTCAACTACATCGAGGAAGGTGAACCCAAATCCTGGACCCCCAGTAACGCAACCGGAAGCTTTACCGGCCGTGAGATGACCTTGCGCCACGCCCTGGGACGGTCGGTCAATTCGGTTACGGCTCAGCTCACTGAAAAAGTAACCCCGGATGCGGTTGCCGATTATGCCCACCGCGTAGGAATCAAAAGTTATGTCAAACCAGTTCCTTCGATCGGGTTAGGATCCGGGGAGGTGACCATCATGGAAATGACCGCCGCGTACGGCACGTTTATCAACGAAGGCATCTACACCGAGCCTTTGATGGTTATGCGGATCGAAGACAGCAAAGGCAACATCATCCACCAGTTTGCGCCGGAGCGTAAACGGGTACTGAGTCAGGAGACGGCCTGGCTAATGATTCACATGCTGAAAGGCGGTATTGAAGAGCCCGGCGGAACGGTGCAAAACCTGTGGTCGTTTGACTTGTTCCGGGGCAATGAACTAGCGGGCAAAACGGGAACCTCACAGGATCAGGCCGACGGCTGGTTTATGGGTTTGAGCAAAGACCTGGTGACAGGCGTGTGGATGGGCGGAGACGACCCGGTAATCCACTGGCGCAGCCTCGATCTGGGGGAAGGCGCCAAGACTGCGCTGCCGGTTTATGGCCGCTATATGGAAAAAGTGTATTCTGACAAATCCCTGGGCATTACCATGGGTTATTTTCCAAAACCGAAAATACCAATCACTAAAAACTACCATTGCGTCACCATACTGCCCAGAAAGGAAGTGGTTTCGCTTGATTCCCTGCGCATTGATGGCATCGATGCAGTCGAAGATTCTCCCATTGACCTGGATAGCCTGTAAGGCTGGACCAACAGGTAACCAAATAGTATGTTTTATAAACAAAAAACCGGCATGAGATTCATGCCGGTTTTGCTATCAAAACAAAAAGAATGCAATGGGAATAATGTATTACGAAGGCTGATTGCCAAACGGTTTGTAAAACCCGTTCAGCAAATCTTTGAATGCTTCCACACGAGCCGAAACCTCACTGATGCGTTTGCGAAGCATGGTAATCTTGTTCCGGTTGATTTCCTTCAACTGTGCATTGTTAACCACTAGCTCACCACAGACAACTAACCCCGAAAGTGTTTTCAGGTAAAATTTTGTGTGCGATAAATCGCTCACCGTATGAAAATGCAGCCACTCCTGCTGTTGGTTGTACAGAGTAGTTTGATCTCCTTGCCAGACGTTAACCAATTCTTTACTTATTTGGGTATTTTGCATGTAATGAGCGATGAAGTAATGCGTAAAGTAACTGAAGGTTGTAAGTAGTTTATACGAAAAAAGGCAAGTGGTTTGTTGTAAGAAGTCACCAATGTAAACATATTATTTCTTACGCAGCTAATTTTTTCGACGAAACCGCACAATTCCTCCACGAATCCGCCAAGGCGCGCAAACAAATCTATTCACAGTCAACTGATTATATACTCTATTTTACTATTTTGCGAATTTAAAATGTTTCATCCGGAAACCATGGCTTAAATTTACAGGTTTATTTACAGCAAAAGCAATGGTTCTGTTCTATATTTTCGCTAATTCTTACATCTGTTCTTTTCATAGGCCGGTTACATACGTGAAGAAGCAAATGAAAAAATCTGTGCATTGTGCGAACGAACGGTGAGTTCGGTAAGCTGGCATCATCTGGTGCCAAAAAAAGAAGGCGGCCGATACTCCGAAACCGTTCCGCTGTGTCAGCCTTGCCATTCTACGATTCATAATCTTTTTACCAATAAGGAATTAAAGAAAACCTTTCATACGATAAAGCTCCTGCAGTCGGCAGAGCGGCTGCAAACCTACTTGCAGTGGATTCGAAACACGCGCCTGGAGCGAATTACAAACAGGGGAAAACGCCGGCGCCGGTAGATATGTAAGCAAAATACACAAATCAGAAACTACGCTTTTTTTAACCCTGCCGATTGTGTAATTTTGTTTGGATGTGCAACTCTACCGAATGCCCTCTGTGTCCAGAGTTAGTTGCCTGGCAAACGCTGGCGGTTTTGCTGGGAAAAAAGATAGTATTTCGGTACGCCGGAAACTCGCTTTGGAGTTAAGTGCACCAACGAATCGGCTGGCATTCAGCAAATTATTTTTAATAAGGTAACCAATACCTACTATGACGGCTGTCGCCATTTGGGAGTTCATATCACAACAAGGGGCACACGAAAAACTTTCGCCAAAGCACTACAAGAGTGTTATTCTCACGAATCAGATCAGTGTTACGGCAGCCTTGTTTACCATTCTGTTGGCTAGCCTGTATTATACGCTTTCCATCACGCCTCTTTTCATCACTGAATACCTTACATTTATTGTACTCCTGATTTGCATAGGCCTGAATTTCCTGGGGGAAATGCAGTGGTGGTTTTACCGGATTGCCAAAGCAGTCTTGTTCCTGTGTATCAATGCAAACATTTTTTTTACTGCCTCTTCGTTAGGTTACGAAAGCGGTTTTCACCTGCTCTACTATGCGGCATTGCTGGGTGTCATGCTTTTCTACAATCTTCACAAACGGCTCCTGTTTCTGTTGGTTGGGCTAGCAGTACCGCTTGCCTGTCTGGTCATGCTCGAAATCACAAACTATTCATTGTTTGCCGTGCAGAATCTGTCTTTTCCGTTGCAGCATGCCATGTATTATTTGTCACTCATCATCAGCATTTCCTTGTCATTGCTGTTTGCCTTTTATTTCAACGCCCTCACGACCCGCCAGCAAGAATCGGCGAAGACGGCACAGCAACAGATGGAGGCCATCTTTGAAAATTCCTACGATGCCATTGCCCTGATTGACCCCCGCACCGATGAAGTAGAAGCCTGCAATCAAAAAGCAGTGGAATTATTTGATCTACCCAACAAAGAGGCGCTTTTGAAGAAAAATGCAAACCGGTTTCAGAAAAAACCTTTCTCGACCGAAGAGCGGCAAGCCATTCTGCAAACGTTGCGGCGTTCCGGACGATGGGTGCAAGACCGCGAGTTTGTGACGGCCACCGGCAAGGCATTCTGGGGTGATGTGGGCATCACCTGGATCAGTGTGCGGCGCAAAGCCCTGTACCTGGTACGCATTGCCGATGTAACCGAGAAGCGAATGGCCGATGTGAAACTGCGAAAGAAAGAAGCCGCCCTTCGGGAAGCCCAGCACCTGGCTCGTATCGGCAATTTTGAGTTTGATCTGAAAACGCAACGGGGCGAGGTTTCGGAGGAGTTTTACCGCATTTTTGAAGTAGACTCCAAGCAGGCATTCACCTTCGGACGGTTCATGGAACGCATGCAGCCCGGATACAAATCGACATTCCACGAATTGCTTGAGCAAGCAACTCCTGAGACGGATACATTGAAAATGGAATACCGGGCCACCCAAGAAGACAGCGGCAGTCTGATTTACCTGCAATTGCTCGGCAAAATAGTATTCAACGAACACGCAAAACCCCGTCGCATTGTAGGCACCATCCAGGACATTACCGAACGCAAGCTCCGTGAGATCGAGATCATCAAGGCCAAAAACCAGGCCGAACAAGCCTCGATTGCCAAAGAACAGTTCCTGGCAACGATGAGTCACGAAATCCGCACGCCGATCAATGCCATGCTGGGCATGTCGCATTATTTGTTGCAAGACTCTCCACGTCCCGACCAGGTTGAAAATCTGGAAGTGTTGCAGTTCTCAGCCGAAAACCTGATGCTTCTGGTCAATGACATTCTTGACCTGAACAAAATCGAAGCAGGCAAGATTGAATTTGAAGAAATTGAGTTCAGCTTCCGCGAAACCGTCAATCGTATTCAGCAAACCCACCAATATAGCGCAACGGAAAAGAACCTGCAGTTCATCTGTCAGATTGATGAAAATATTCCCGGTATCGTGGTGGGTGATCCGGTGCGGCTTGCGCAGGTGCTTAACAACCTGATCAGCAATGCCGTGAAATTCACCGAGAAAGGCTGGATTAAACTGGAGGCCGAACTCAACCACTCGGAGGCCGACTTTCTTGAAGTGAACTTTTCGGTGGAAGATTCGGGCATTGGCATTCCCAAAGACAAGCTGGATATGATTTTTGAAAGCTTTACCCAGGCCAGCAGCGACACTACCCGCAAATACGGCGGCACGGGCTTGGGCCTGACCATTACCAAACGACTCCTGGAACTGCAAAACAGCATTATTTATGTAAAAAGCAAAGTCGGAAGTGGTTCGGGCTTTTACTTTACGTTACGCCTGAAAAAATCTGCCGCCTCCAAACTTACCCCGGTTTTTGCCTCCTCGATTCATCAAGGCCAGGCCTTGAATGGGCTTCGGGTGCTGGTGGTGGAAGACAACGATATCAACCGCATGGTGACCACCAAGTTCCTGGACCGGTGGGAAATTGTGTGTGAGTATGCCGTCAACGGCCGGGAAGCCATCAACAAAGTGAAGGCAGGGCATTACAACCTGATTCTGATGGATTTGCAAATGCCCGAGATGGATGGCTACGAGGCGACACAACACATCAGGCAATACAGCTCGGTACCGATACTGGCCATGACGGCCACCCCAATTGCCGAAGTTCGGGAGAAAATTCAGGCGGCCGGTCTGACGGACTTTGTGCTCAAACCGTTTCAGCCGGACGATCTTTTCCAGAAAATATCAAAGTATACCCAACCACACGAAACGCCTTCGATGGCACCGCCCGAAACAACGGTCACAACAACGTCACAACCCCTGTACCAGCCCACGCTGACGTATCAGAAAATCATTGAACTGACCGAAAACAACGAGGAATACCGTCAGTTGCTTACGCATTCCTACATCCGGCTTTTCAAGCAACTCACCACGGACTACGAAAATGCACTGCTGGCCGGCGATCTGGCCCAGCTTCGTTTCATCATCAATTACATCGAACCACCCTTCACTTTCCTGGAAGTGACCGGTGTAAAAGAAGAGATCATGTTTGGCATCAAGCTGATTGAAAAACCCGTGAATGACATAAAAATCCTAAACCGCTCGGTCGAACGCATCCAGGCGTACTGCGAATCACTGATCCATGAACTGGAAGAGAAACTTTCACTGGCCAAAGTGATTTGACGCATGCTAGGGTTTTTCATTTTTAGAAGATACTATTTTGAATAGCCGATAGTTATTCTTAATTCTGTGGTTTACATCCCGAAGCCACGCAACTGGCACTATATTTTTGCCCGTTGCAACGATAAACCCTTAATCGACCAATCATTATGGACTTTGGCAAGCTTCCTTCCATTGACAAAGTAGATTTTACCTTGCCCGCCGACCATCCAGAAACATCGCTTGTACTGGAGCAATCCGTACGATTGTCGGCCACACCACAGGTGTATGTGGGCTGTCCGGTTTGGGCAACCAGGGAATGGGTGGGCAAATGGTATCCGTCAACAGCCAAAGAAAAGGACTATTTGCATCACTACGCCAGGCAATTCAATACCATTGAGCTGAATACCACCCATTACCGCATCCCGGATTTGCCAACCATTGAACGCTGGTACGAGGCGGCCAGTCCCGGGTTTACGTTTTGTCCGAAATGGCCGCAGCAGATCAGTCACGATTCCATACTGACCCATGTTGAGTCGGCAACGAAAGCGTTTGGCGAAGCGATTCTGGGCTTGCGCGAAAAATTGGGCGTCTCTTTCCTGCAATTGCCGCCAGGTTTTTCGCCTCGCCAGGATACTATTCTGGAGCAGTTTGTCACAACTCTCACACCAAAAGTTCCGTTGGCCATTGAATTCCGCCACCAGGACTGGTTTACAAACAGTCCGGAAACACAAAAAGTATTTGCCATGCTGCGAGAACAAGGCGTGGGCACCGTCATTTCGGATGTGGCCGGTCGGCGCGACGTTGTACACATGCGCTTAACCACTTCGATGGCGATGATCCGGTTTGTCGGCAACGGCTTGCATCCCACGGATTACCAGCGCATTGACCAATGGGTAACCCGGCTGCAACAATGGTTTGAGCAAGGGCTACAAACCTTGTATTTTTTCATTCACGAACCCGATCCTAACACCCTGTCACCCGAACTTGCCGTCTACCTGGTCCGGCAATTGAATGAAATCTGCGGCCTTCAAATCAAGGAACCGAAACCATTGCCTCAGGTAGTGCAGGGCAGTTTGTTTGGTTAAGTTTGTCAAAACGGGCCGTCAGCTGCAAAATGCTTGGTTCAAGTAATTCTGTAATTAAAAAACCTTGTTATATTTAGCCAAGCATAGTATAATCTTTTCAAGTATTTTTATAATAATTAACAGCCACATTCATTTACATCCTATTTATGTCAGTTGAACAATCGCCTCAAACCTATACTTCGACCGAGATCCAGACCGTTCCGGGCGTAAGCCTGTTTACTGAATTTGACATCAGCTTGTTCCGTTCGGGCAAGCATTTCAAATTGTACGAAAAGCTGGGTGCCCATATCATTACTCATGAGGGTGTACAAGGCACCTATTTCGCCGTGTGGGCTCCGAATGCCGAACGGGTTTCGTTAATCGGTTCGTTCAATTACTGGAACCGGCAGAGCCACCCGATGTATCCGCGCTGGGATGGTTCGGGCATCTGGGAAGCCTTTGTACCTAACATCGGCCAGGGAGAGTTATACAAATATTTCATTCAGTCCCACAACCAGGGGTACGCCGTCGAGAAAGGTGATCCCTTCGGTTTCCTTTGGGAAACCCCGCCCCATACGGCATCGGTGATCTGGGACTTGAAATACGAATGGAATGACCGTGAGTGGCTCAACAACCGCAGAGAAAAAACGGGTACCGTGCAGCCTTATTCGGTCTATGAGGTGCATCTGGGTTCGTGGCGGCGGATTCCGGAAGAAGACAACCGGTCGCTTACCTACCGCGAACTAGCCGATGAACTGCCCGGGTATGTCAAAGAACTGGGATTTACACACATAGAGTTTCTACCGGTGATGGAGCATCCGTTTTACGGGTCGTGGGGCTATCAGATCACAGGCTATTTTGCTCCCAGCAGTCGTTTCGGTACACCTCAGGACTTCATGTACCTGATTGAGGCCTTCCACCATGCCGGGATTGGTGTCATCCTGGATTGGGTTCCCTCCCATTTTCCGGAAGACCAGCACGGACTGGCTTATTTTGACGGCACACATCTGTACGAGCATTCCGATCCGCGCAAAGGCTGGCATCCGGACTGGAAGAGTCTGATTTTCAATTACGGCCGCAATGAAGTCCGTGCCTTTCTGATCAGCAACGCGTTGTTCTGGCTGGACCGCTACCATGCCGACGGCCTGCGAGTGGATGCCGTTGCATCCATGCTGTACCTGGATTATTCCCGCAACCATGGCGAGTGGATACCCAATGAGTTTGGCGGCCGTGAAAACCTGGAAGCCATTTCATTCCTGCAGGAATTCAATTCCATGGTTTACAAAGAATTTCCCGATGTGCATACAATTGCCGAAGAATCTACTGCTTACCCCGGCGTTTCTCGTCCGGTATACAATGGCGGGCTCGGCTTTGGCATGAAATGGATGATGGGCTGGATGCACGATACGTTGAGCTATTTTGCCAGGTCGCCGCTGTTCCGGCGTTATCACCAGGGGCAGATCACATTCAGTATCATCTATGCCTTTCACGAAAACTTCATGTTGCCCATCTCACACGATGAGGTGGTGCACGGCAAAAATCCGCTGATTTACAAGATGCCTGGTGATGAATGGCAGCAGTTTGCCAACTTGCGGCTACTGTACGGGTACATGTTTTCCCATCCGGGTATGAAGCTGCTGTTTATGGGTTGTGAATTTGGGCAAACCCGCGAATGGAACCATGACCGCAGCCTAGACTGGCATTTGCTGCAATACGGTTACCACAAAGGGTTGCTAGACGAGTTGAAAGTATTGAACCGGCTGTTTAGCCAGGAAAAAGCCCTGTACGAGTTGGCTTTCGATCAGGATGGTTTTGAGTGGCTCGACATCAGTGATGCCAACAATAGTGTCATCAGCTTCCTGCGCAAGGATAGCAGCGGCCAGGAGAAGATTGCCATCATCTGTAACTTTACACCCGTGGTACGGCAAAAATACCGTGTTGGCGTACCGGAAAAAGGCACTTGGACGGAAATCTTCAATAGTGATGCGCAGGAGTTTGGCGGTAGTGGCGTCCATACGCAACCGGCCAAGACCGAACTGATTACGTATCACAATCAACGCGTCTCCATTACAGTAACGCTGCCGCCGTTGGGCGTTATTTTCCTGAAATGGTCAAACTAGTGCTGGTTTTCGTCTTTTAAAAGATACTATTTTGTACCACTGGTTTTCCTGGGGATCGGATTTGCGAAAGCTGCCGTTCTGCCAGAAAACCAGCGGTTTTTGTTCAAGGCGTGGAAGGGTTGGACTCTTCCGGGTTCGGGGCGGCTTCCACTTCCCTGACGGTCACAATTTCTTGCTTGAGCCGCAACACCTGCTTGCGCAGAATACGGATCGTACGGCTGTTTACCCACCAGGTCGTAAGCACTCCCAGCATGAACGAAACAAGCATGAAGATCAGAAACCAGACACTGATTTCGTTGAAAAATTCGTCAAAAATATGCGGCCACTCCATCTGGTAATAAAAATAATGAATGGTTAACTGTATCGTTTGCGGGCAGCTTTGCCACCAACTAGTATCGCTGCAAAAGTAAAAACCCAAATACCGGTTCCGGGCCGGATGCGCTACAAATCACTCTGCACCTGAATGAGCAGGCTTTGACCCGCTTCTGCCGGACTACGTTGCGGTTTTGTACCCGTAACAATTGTATTCTTGATTCCTTTGGTACGGCTCAGGTATTTTTTCACTGCTTCGGCACGGGCTTCGGCTTTGGTTTGTCGGGTGGTTGCCTTGCCTGTCCGGTATACACTAACCACAATCGAATGACCGGGATTTTGCTGTGAATATTCCCTGAGGGAATCGGCATACATCACAAAAGGAAGCTGCGGCGTAAAAATTGTCCCGTTGTGCTTAAAATTTTTTTCCGAAAAAGTCATGTTCGTAAAGTCGTACCGGGCGGTTGGCAAAATAGTATCGTTGGCCAACCAAAAACCGACCGTTTCGTCGGGAGCTTTTGCCGCTTCGGGATCCGTATCCTCCAACATCTGAGCCTGAATCCAGATTCGGCGCGGTTTTACCGCATAATATTTCACAAGGCTGTCACGTACCAGAGCAGCCCGTGCCAACCCGATATTCTCATACATGCCCGCAGGCACATCTTTCTCAGACCGGGAATAATATCCTCTGATTTTAAGCATCAGTTGAGTGTTGGGTTTCAGGTACTTGCTGACCCGATCCAGGAAAAGGCGTTCTCCAGCCGAAAACTCCAGGTAGTCGCTGGCCAGTGTGTACACAAAAAGCCCTTGTCCGCTGATGATTTCACCAGCCCGGCTTATACGCAGGCTTGCCGCAGTGCCCATTGAAGAGTCGACAAACACTTCCTGCTGGCACAGATGCCTGATCTCGCATACATACACCGACCGGGCCCATAACGCCCAAGCCGTAAAAACAACAAAACCAATCAAAAATTTTAACATATGGTCAAATGCCGTTCCGCGTCACCGGAAATCAGAGGGATGGATTTTTCGCTTTTTTCAGATACTATTTTTAGTCATTTGTTTTACTAAAGTAGGCGTTTGTCAAGGCTTGCACAATACGGTATGTCAGAAATAATCATTTTTTGGCTTTGATTTTCAGCCATCCACAACCTTTCACAAGTCTAAAGAGCTGATACTCAAAAAAAGCCGGCCCGCGGGCAATTCATGATTCCGGACAAGCTCACGTATGAAATCAACTGATAACCAATTGTATGAGTATTCTCAATGGTTAATTTTGTCAACTCAAAAATTTCTCTTATTGTTGTATAGACAGGCTTTTTTCCTGCAAGACTAACGGGTGAAAAAGCTGGTTATTTTATTTTCTACCCCTAGCTCATCGGGCGTAGCTTATTCTCAAATCCATGAGTAGTAAACAGAAATACATTTGCATTCACGGCCATTTCTATCAACCTCCGCGTGAAAACCCTTGGCTCGAATCAATCGAAATGCAGGATTCGGCGTTTCCGTTCCATGATTGGAACGAACGGATTACTTTTGAATGCTACGCTGCCAACACCGCTTCGCGAATCCTGGGTTCTGACCAGGACATTGTCGATATCGTAAACAATTATTCGCGCATCAGCTTCAATTTTGGTCCCACCCTGCTTTCGTGGATGGAACAACAGGATCCGGATGCGTACCAAGCCATTTTGCAGGCCGACCGCGACAGCCTGGATAATTTTTCGGGTCATGGTTCGGCACTGGCACAGGTATACAACCACATCATCATGCCGCTGGCGAGCCGTCAGGACAAGTATACGCAAATTATCTGGGGCATTCGTGATTTCGAATACCGTTTTAAACGTAAACCGGAAGGCATGTGGCTGGCCGAAACCGCTGTGGATACTGATACCCTGGACATTCTGGCCGAAAATGGCATTCAGTTTACCGTTCTGGCACCGCGACAAGCCAAAGCCGTTCGCCGCATGGGCGATTCCAATTGGACCGACGTATCCGGCGACCGGGTCAATCCGCGGGTGCCTTACCTTTGCCGGTTGCCTTCGGGGCGGTCGATTGTGCTGTTCTTTTATGACGGACTGGTGTCGCAGGATGTGGCATTCAAAGGCCTGCTGAAAAATGGTCAGCATTTTGCCGACCGGCTGATGCAAGCCTTCCCGGACGATGACGGCATGGAAGCCCAACTGGTGCACATTGCGACAGATGGCGAAAGCTACGGCCATCATCACCGCCACGGCGACATGGCACTAGCTTATTGCCTGAGTCACATCGAAGCGCACAGCCTGGCGAAGATTACCAATTACGGTGAGTTTCTGTCCAAATTCCCACCTGTGTACGAGGCCCAGATTTTCGAAAACAGCTCGTGGAGCTGTGTGCATGGCGTCGAACGTTGGCGTAATAACTGCGGCTGTAACTCCGGCGGCAATCCGCACTGGCATCAGCAGTGGCGGGCACCGTTGCGGCAGGCCCTAGACTGGCTGCGCGACGAACTGATTCCTGTATATGAAAAAGGAATGAAACGGTGTGTCAACGATCCCTGGGCCGTCCGCAATGACTTTATCGAGGTTATCCTGCACCGTTCGCCGGAAACCATCGAACGATTCATGCAGAAACATCTGTGCCGGGAGGTTTCGGATGCTGAAAAGATACTATTTGTCAAGTTGCTTGAGATGCAACGGCACGCCCTGCTGATGTATACCAGCTGCGGTTGGTTTTTTGACGAGGTGTCGGGCATCGAAACCATCCAGATCCTGCAGTATGCGAGCCGGGCCATTCAACTGGCCGAAGAAGTTCATCCGGTTACCAGTATCTTCCAATTGGAGAAAACCTTCCTTCAGAAACTGGCCGCTGTCCCGAGCAATTTAAGTCAATACGGCAATGCAGCTGTTCTGTATGAGCAAAAAGTGAAGCCTGCTCGCCTGACTATGACACGTGTGGGGGCGCATTATGCCATTGTATCGCTGTTTGAGGAATACCCCGACCAGTTGCCGATCTACAGTTACCTGTTCCGTAGCGAAGTATATGACCGCCTCGAAGCGGGTGTACAAAAGCTGGCTATCGGGATGGCCAAAGTCATATCTACCCTGACATTGGAAGAGAGCCTGGTGAGCTTTGTGGTACTGTATCTGGGGCAACAAACCATCATTGCACATGCCCGGGAAGACATGCCCGCCGATACTTTTGCCGAAATGCACCGCACGGTACGTGAGGCGTTTGTGCAGGGCCAAATTGGGGAAACCATCCATCTGATGGACCGCTTTTTTGGAACGCAGCTGTTTTCACTGACCTACCTGTCCAAAGACGAGCAGCGCAAAGTGCTGGACCGGATCATGCAAAACACGCTGGAATCCATCGAAAACTCATTCAGGCATATTTATGAGCACAACTACCACATGATGAACCTGATGAACCGAACCGACACGCCGTTGCCGAGTGTGTTCAAAACGACAGTCGAAGTGGTGATCCAGGCGGATCTACGGGCGGTATTCCAGTCGCCGATGCCGAATATTGAGGAAATGCGACGGTTGTCGCAAGAAGTGAAACGCTGGCAAGTAAAGCCTGACACTGATACGGTTGGCTTCCCGGCAATCAAACGGCTGAATGTACTGATGAAGCAGTTGGAAAGCACGCCCAGCGTGGAGCAGGTCAAGTATCTGGCCGAGTGGATGCGGGAACTGAAAACACTACCGCTGGTGCTCGACCTCTGGATAGCGCAGAACATTTATTTCTTTGTCGGAAACCGTTACTACGGCGAAATCCGCGACCTGGCCCAGAAGGGGGATCATTCGGCCCAGCGTTGGCTCAAATACTTCACCGAACTTGGCGAGCTGCTGGATGTGAAGATAGTGTAAGGTATGGTCGTGAAAAAATAGTATCCTTTCCATAAGCAAAACCCCCTCGTAGCGGTTGAAACGCATGACGAGGGGGTTTTGGCTTTGATAACCGTTACGTTGGATTACCGGCTAGAAACACAGTGTCGGACCGTTGGCAAAACCCTTATTTCTGCGTTGCCTTGTACTCTGCATTCAGGCCATCGAGTACTTCCTGCGTAATGTTAAGGTTATCCTGCGCGTACAAAATGGCACTGGCACCCTTGGTGTAGGCAAAAACGTACTTGTACGGCTTGCCTTGGGTATATTTTTTCAGATAATCCGAAATTTTCTGCAGAAGCTCGTCGGTTTTGGCCTGTTCTTCTTTAGCCAGATCACTGGCTAGCTTTTCGCTGTACTGACGCAGTTCATAATCTTTTTGCTGAAGGTTCTTTTCTGTTGCCTGCAACTGCTCCACTGTCATGGATGCGCCTTTGCGCTGGTAGGCAGCCACTTCGTTTTGCAAAGCCCGGGCACGGCCGCTTACTTCCTGCTCCAGTTTCTGGCGCCGGTTTTTAAGTTCGGTCACTGTATTTTTGTAGTATTCGTATTTTTCCATCAGGGTATCGGTATTTACATAGGCAATTTCCGCAGCGGTCACCGAAGAAGGGATCGAGTCGTTTTTAAGGTCTACCAAGGTAGCGCCCTGCGTTTGACTTTGTGGCTGCTTGAAATGCAGGAAATACAAAACGGCTACCGCTACCAGCAGAACTCCATTCAGAACGAGAGACAAATTTTTCATGGGAAAATGATGAGTGTTAAAAAACGTGCGGAAGCCAATCGAGGTTTCGCAATGAATAATTCAGGTTAAAACGCGTCAAAGATACAGAGACAAATTAACAATTAAGAATTCGGAATGAAGAAATACGGCTTCGGCCCGGATTCCAGGCCCTGAATCACCAGTGCGGAGGTTTTGACTTATTGCAGGATACTATTTTCCCGGCACCAAACATCACTTTACTTTCATTCGTTGAATCATGCGCGCTTTGTCGAAAAGCAGGTTCCAAACCCCGATGGTTTGTCCGGGAGCGTTGGCAACCAGGCTGTCCATTGCCGGATAGACCGATTTTAATTTCTGGAAATTGCCGGTGGTCAAGTCTTTTCCCACCACACCGTGGCATTTCAGACAGGTGGCTTGCGAAAGCAGGATCGGACGGGAATACAACAGCGCTGTCGTGCCGTCGCGTTGCACATTAGGCTCCATAGGCAGTTTGTTTTCGTCATTGTAGCGGTAGGCATCCCAGACTTGCAGTGCCTTGTCGTTTCCCTGAAGCCGCTTGGCATCGGTACGCAACGCAACCCGCTGGATCGAAACGGAATACGCTTTTTGCAGCGAGTCGGCTGAAAGTGCCTTTGTCGTGCAATGAGAGGCCCAGTGCACAATGTCGGTTGAGTCAGCGACCTGAAGTTGTCGAACCAACCGGTTGTCCAGCCAGTCGGTCAGCGTCTTCCCTTCCTGAAACGCTGCTTCGGTAATCTGCGCCTGGTTCAGGTGCATGATCTTGCGGCTGCGCATTTCTTCGGCTACTTTCTTACTGTCAATCTTGGTACCTGTGTCACAGGCACTTACCATAAAGCTCATCCACACACTTGCAATTATTACGCGTTTCATTATCCGATAATTTAGGTATCACCAACGGGTGCGAAATTAAGAGGTTTTGGCATTTTTTGAGATACTATTTTGTCCGAACCGGGATTTTAGGGATTCTTAAAGTCGACAGGCTTGCGTCCGAAATGCGAACCGGGCCCCGAGTTACAGGCCTGGCTAGTGTCAGACCAGCGTAATTTTTCATCCCGGGAATCTTTTGATCCTGCGAATCAGGATTCAGACGAAATAGTATCCGGCCAAAGGTAAAAACCCCGGTTGTGTGTAAAACAAAAAAGCGTGAGAATGTTCTCACGCTTTTGCAACAAATTGCTGATGTTTCTTAATTCCGCTGCAATTCCGACTTGAGGGAGGCCAGTTCGGAAAGCAGCTCTTCCTCGCGTTGGGCCGACTCGTGCTGCTTGCGTTCCATCTCTTCCTGAGTCGCCATCAGTTCTTCCATATTCTGGCGCATTTCCTCTTCCTGACTGCGCATCTGTTCGGTCAGTATGGTAGATTCCTGCAACAGTTTCTGCGTCCGGATATTTACTTTGGTTGACGACAACGTTGATGCAATGCTTTCGGCCATTTTCTCCAGGAATTCGATTTCGTATTCTTCAAATTCCTTGAAAGAAGCCATTTCCAATATACCGTATACCTGATCGTTCACTTTCAATGGCATGATCAAGACACTTCTCGGATTCGCTTCACCCAAGCCCGATGTGATGGAAATATAGTTTTGAGGCACTTCCGTCATGTATACGTATTGTCCTTCCTGCCATACTTGCCCAGTCAGCCCTTCGCCCGGATAAATCTTTTGCTCGAGGTATTTTTTCTTGTCCCAGGCATAGCAGGCCTTGAGTTCCAGATACGGTTCGCCACCCGAAACCTCATCATTGATGATGAACAAACCGCCTTGGTTGGCACCTGTGTATTTTACCAGTCCAGACAGAATCAGATCAGACAATTCTTCCAGGTTAGCCGTATTCTTGCGCAATACCTCCCCGAATTTGGCCAGGCCTTCAGTAGACCAGTTGCGGCGTTTGTCTTCTTCGGCTACACGTTTCAGGTTGTCACGCATGTCAATCAATGCGTTACCCAACACGTCTTTTTCGCTCAACGGCTGGTGATCCACCGCGTAATTTCCTTTCCCGATGGTTTCGGCAAACAACGATGTTCCGCGCAATCCGTTGGCAAGTTTCTCAACAGCTTCGGCCATTTCACCTACTTCATCGCGGCTGAACTTACGGTTTTGCTTCTCCGGCAGTTCGCCCAAGCTCAGTTTCTGGATGATTCCACGTACGTAGTTAATTGGCAGCACAATGTCGCGGCTCAGAATGAACGTGGCGATGATTGCAATCAGAATCACAATGATTGCCGAGATCATGATCACGCGACGCACGGCTGCAAAGTTACCCAGCAAATCCTCGTCAGAGACGATGGCTTCGCGTCCTTTGTCAACAATGATGCGGTTGAGCTGTTCCAGGGCTTTTTGGGAAGAAGGCAACACTTCTGTTTCCAGAATAACATTGGCATTGAATTTCACAATCCCACCATCTTTCTCGTAATCTTCAAAATTGGCCAGGTCGGTCATGATCACCTTTTCCTTGGCTTCCATCAGGTCATACTGCGCCAGCACACTGTCAACGAGTTGTTGCTGTGATTTAGGCCAGTGAACTTTCAGATTGTTGATGTTTTCCTTGATTTTCGGATACGCCACCGATTGGAGTTGTTTCAACGCATCTTTGTCTTCCTGGTTGCTTTGCTGATACACCCAATTGGTAATGTATCCCTTGGAACTGATCACAGCATTACGCAAATCTCTCAGAGCCAACGTAGAAGGGTCGGCCACCTCGATATTATGCTGAATAATGGAAGCACTTTTATTTAACGTTAACAAACTTACTACTGCGTTTACAATAAACACCAGCGTAAGCAATGAAAAGCCTCCGATTAATTTTTTTCGAATAGATAAATCTCTAAGGTTCATAGCTTGACTGAATCCGTTGTATTGATTAAGATAGAATGATGCGTACGTTTATTTTTTACTTTACTATCCGAAATATCTGTATTATTTCTGAAAAGGTAATTTGTCCTTGTAATAGCGGGGTCGATAGAGGTGTAAGTTTACCCAAGGAATATCACTAAAAAGTGAAATCAATTTTTCATTGTCACGAAAAAACCAACGGAGTTAAACAGGCCCTCCTAAAAGTTTCTGTCCAGATTTTCCGCTGTAATCCGCAACACAGCCAAAGGAGAGCATACAAAACTCATTCAAAATCAATAAGTTAATTACAGAAATAAAAAAAATCGGCCCATGAATCCATGAGCCGACTGCATAAAAACGATTGACTTTCTTACACGTCAGGATTTTCGCCTACTGTTCATCACAACCTGCCGGGTTTTGCATTCTCAAAAGGTACTATTTTGAAAATCAAATGTTTAATGCACGGTTAGCCGTAGCTGCCAGACAGGCTTCCTTGAACGCTTCGGTGTAGGTTGGGTGCGCGTGCGACATGATGCCGATGTCTTCGGCAGCGGCCCGGAATTCCATGGCCACCACGGCTTCGGCAATCATATCGGCAACCCGTGGACCAATCATGTGCACGCCCAGGATCTCGTCGGTTTCGGCGTGTGCCAATACTTTCACCAATCCATCGGTATCCATGCTGGCCCGGGCTCTGCCCAAGGCTTTGAACGGAAAGCTACCGGCTTTGTATGGCGTTCCTTTGGTTTTCAGTTCTTCTTCAGTATAGCCCACACCCGCTACTTCGGGCCAAGTGTATACCACATTCGGAATCAATAGGTAATTGATATGCGGGTGTTGCCCGGCAATGGTTTCGGCCACGAATACGCCCTCTTCCTCTGCCTTGTGTGCCAGCATGGCACCGCGAATGACGTCGCCGATGGCATAGATGTGTGATACATCGGTTTGCATATGATCGTTTACGGCAATGCGACCCCGCTCGTCGGCTTTAAGACCGGCATTTTCCAGGTTTAGCCCATCGGTATACGGACGGCGGCCGATCGAAACCAAACAGTAATCGCCTTCCAACTCCAGCAGACCGCCTTTGTTATTCTCGGCTTTTACCAATACTTTCTCGCCCTGGTTTTCAACCGAAGTCACTTTGTGATTGAAGTAAAAATCGGTTCCGAGTTTACGAACGGCTTTTTGCAATTCTTTGCCCATAGTGCCATCCATGGTCGGAATCATGCCGCTGGCAAATTCCACAAAGCTCACTTTGGCGCCTAAACGTGCGTAGACCGAACCTAACTCGGCACCAATCACACCAGCCCCGATAACAATCAGATGCTTGGGGATTTCGGGCAGTTTCAGTGCTTCGGTTGAAGTAATGACACGCTTCTTATCGATGGGCATGCTTGGCAACGCAAACGGCTTGGAGCCGGTGGCGATGATGATGTTTTTGCCCGAAATCTGCTGTTCTTTGCCATCCGATGCAGTCACCTTGATGGTATTTTTATCAACAAATGACCCAAAGCCAAGGTATGTGGTAATTTTGTTTTTGCCCATCAGGTATTCAATCCCTTTGGTAGTCTGGCTCACCACTTCGTCTTTTCGCTTGATCATCTGGCCAAAGTCTATTTTCATGTCTTTGATTTCAATGCCATGCTGGGCAAACGTATGCGCCGCATTAAAATAATGCTCGGAAGAGTCGAGCAATGCCTTGGAAGGGATGCAGCCGACATTCAAACAGGTGCCGCCTAAGGTTGGGTATTTCTCAATGATGGCCGTTTTCATGCCAAGCTGGGCACAACGAATGGCCGCAATATATCCTCCGGGACCGGAGCCAATTACAATTACGTCAAAATCCATAGGTTATCAATTAAGGATGTAGAATGTAAAATTAACTTCTGGTAAAAATAGTATCTTTTTCGAAGCGAAAACCGGCTTATTTATCCAGATATAACCGCATTTTTTCCAACACCTTCCGGTATTCTTCCACAAACGTCTCGGCTTTGGGGTAATCTCCGCTGCTTTGCAGAGCGTCTGTCAGCATGCGTTGTGCTTTCCGGGCATCGGCTTCATTATGGAATATGCTTGTCCATCGTTCGGGAAGATCGTCACTGGCGGCAATGCCAAGGCCATGTCTGTAAAATCGAAACGGCGATTGCAGAAGGGCTGTTTCAAAATACCCCTGGTCTTTTTTCTCGATGAGCTGAAAGTAATCAATGCAAAAGGTTAGCTGCGCCACTAGTTTACTGCGGATTTGCTCGTCTGACTGCGCAGATGCAGGTTTGTTTCGCCAGCGGTTTTGCTCCGGATTCAGTATGTCTGTCCCTTCGTGTTCGTACTTGGTGTTTTCGGTACAAAGCAGCCGGATGACAAACCCGGGCAATCTGGCAGCGTTCTGTTCTTGTCCAATCCATTCAAACTGAACCCAATCATCGCCGGCATCGGTTTTTCGCAGCGAAATCTCTTCATAGGGCGTATTGCCTACCAGCGTGATGCGTTCGGTTTTGTAATCGTAAATCCATTTCTGCGCCACGTATTTGCCATTTTTGTACAGTAATGCATACTGTTCATCGGGATATAACCGCAGGTAGGCGTCTACGATGGAATCGGCTTTGTTCTGGACAGCGGCCTGAAAACGTGTACTGTCAGGCTGTACAACAGTCACCTTCATCACTCGCCACGAACGATGCAGTTCGTCGCGATTTTCCTGACAGGCAACTAATCCCAAAACCATTAGAAGCACCCAATGAAACCGCATACCGATTGGCAAAATAGTATCTTTTAAAAAGTCAAAACCTTACAAGGTTTTTGAAACCTTGTAAGGTTTGGTGAAGCGTATCCTACACTTCCAGCAACAAACGGGTAGGATCTTCGAGCAGCTGCTTCACACGCACCAGGAAACTAACCGCTTCGCGGCCATCAATGATGCGGTGGTCGTAGCTGAGGGCCACGTACATGATCGGGCGGATGACGATCTGGCCGTCCACCACTACCGGCCGCTCAACAATGTTGTGCATGCCCAGAATGGCCGTTTGCGGCGCATTGATGATCGGTGTGGACAGCATGGAGCCAAAAATACCGCCATTGGTGATGGTAAACGTACCACCAGTCATGTCTTCGATGGTCAGTTTATTTTCTTTTGCCTTACCTGCCAACCGCACAATCTCGGCTTCAATCCCGGCAAAACTCATCTGTTCGGCATTGCGGATGATGGGCACCACCAATCCCCGTGGCGACGAAACGGCAATCGAAATGTCAGCATAGTGATGATATACAATCTCGTCGCCGTCAATCATGGCATTAACCGCAGGCCATTCCTGTAAAGCGACACAGCAGGCTTTGGTAAAGAATGACATGAAGCCCAGTCCGACGCTGTGTTTCTCCTTGAATTTATCTTTGTACCTGGCACGCAAATCCATGATCGGCTTCATGTCAACTTCGTTGAATGTAGTCAGCATAGCCGTTTCGTTTTTCACAGCCACCAGACGGCGGGCTACCGTTTTGCGAAGCGAGGTCATTTTTTCGCGTTTCTCGGCGCGTTCACCCGCCTGAACCGGTTGTTTGGCTTCCGGTTTGGCAGTTTCGACAGGTTTGGTTACTGCAGGTTGTGTAGTAGCAGGTTTCTGAGCCGTAACCGCATCATTTTTCGTAATGCGTCCATCTATACCGCTTCCTTTCACTTCTTCCGGTTTGATTCCTTTTTCGGCCAGTATTTTCTGAGCAGACGGAGAAGGTGTGCCTGTAGCATACGTTTGCCCACCCGAGGTTTGGGGTTGCGTCGCCTGAACGGGTTGGGTAGGTGTGGTCGTAGGCTGGGTAACCGGCTGAGAGCCATCGGCTGTCACTTCTATTTTGCAAATCAGGCCACCGATGGGCAATGTCGTTCCGGCGGCAGCCACAATACGCAGGGTACCAGCCTGCTCGGCAGTTAATTCAAACGTAGCCTTGTCAGACTCGATCTCACATAGCAGGTCGTTCAACTGTACCTGATCACCGTCATTTTTATGCCAGGTACCAATGGTAACCTCGGTGATAGACTCCCCTACAGTGGGCACTTTCATTTCAACCACTTGTCCGCTGGCAGAGGCCGTAGTTTTGGCGGGTTCTTTGTCAACCGCGTACGTTTGAGGACGTTCGTCGGCAAAGGCGGTTGCCTTGGGTTCATCGGTTGGCGCGGATGTATTTTTTTCTGCCTCGGTTTTGGCAGGTTGGGTTCCTCCCGACGCACCGTTGGACTCATCGATGCGGGCAATGAGGGTGTCAATGGCGATGGTTTCGCCTTCCTGCACAACAATGTGCAGCACACCGGCTGCCGGTGCGTTAAGTTCAAAGGTTGCTTTGTCAGATTCCAGTTCGCAGAGAACTTCATCCATTTGCACGGATTCTCCGTCTTTTTTATTCCACTTCGAAATGGTCACTTCCGAGATGGATTCGCCAACGGCGGGTATTTTGATGTCTAAAGCCATAAAAAAATTAAAATTAGAAGAATGAAAATATCGGTTTTACGTTCTTTGTTCACTCGTTTGGGTTCGTAGCGCATGGAGTCAAAAATAGTATCTTTGTAAACACAAAAACCCCACAAACTCCGAACCGGCAAACTATGAATCAGGACAATGCACGTTTGATAATGTCAGCCTGCTCCTGCGCATGCACCTTTGCGTATCCGGTTGCCGGCGAAGCACTTGCTTTGCGGGCAATTACCTCTATGGTGGTATATTTGTACGTACGCATCACAAACGACCAGTAACCCATATTTTCGGGCTCTTCCTGTACCCAATAAACCTTGGTCTTCTTGTCATATTGCATCAGCAGGCTATGCACCTGCTTGGCCGGGAACGGATGCAACTGCTCAATGGCAATGATAGCGATATCCTCACGCTTCTGTTCCTGACGCGCTTCGTATAATTCATAATACAGTTTGCCAGAGCACAACAACACTTTCTTCACTTTCTTCGGGTCGGTCTGCGCATCTGCGATGACTTCTTTGAACGAGCCTTGTGTGAACTCTTCAAGTGCCGAAACAGCCATCGGGTGCCGCAACATAGACTTTGGAGACATGACAATCAAAGGTTTGCGGAACTCCCATACCAACTGCCGGCGCAGCAGGTGGAAGAAATTAGCCGGCTGGGTTACATTAGCCACCACGATATTGTTTTCGGCTGCCAGTTGCAGGAACCGTTCCGGACGGGCATTGGAGTGCTCGGGTCCCTGACCTTCGTAGCCATGCGGTAACAACATAACCAAACCGTTCATACGCTGCCACTTCGTCTCGGATGGTGCGATAAACTGGTCAATCATTACCTGGGCGCCATTGGCAAAGTCACCAAACTGGGCTTCCCACAACACCAGTGCATTAGGGTTAGCCATGGCATAACCAAACTCAAATCCCAACACCCCGTATTCAGACAGCAACGAGTTGTAAATCATGAATTTCTCCTTGCCTTCGGCCGTGAAATCCAAGCTATTGTGTGCCTGATTGGTTTCAGCATCGTGCAATACCGCATGCCGGTGGCTGAATGTACCGCGTTGCACATCCTGTCCGCTTAACCGCACCACTTTTCCTTCCATCAGAATCGAGCCGTAGGCAAGCAATTCGGCGGCGGCCCAATTGAGCTGCTTTTTCTCGAAAAACATCTCTTTCCGCTCTTTCAGTAATTTTTCGATCTGCTTCAGCGGACGGAAACCATCGGGCACATTTGATAATTTCTGGCCGACCACATCCACGACTTCCTGGCTGATACCGGTTTGCGGAGATTGGTCAAAATCTTCTTGCGTTGAGCGGCGAAGGGCATTCCAGGCCTCTTCGTTTTTCTGATAATAATATGGCAATGGCTTTTGTTTCACCATGTTAAGCCGGTCTTGCAGCATGCCGCGAAACTCTTCATCCATTTTCTCCGCCAGTTGGGCATCCACATCGCCACGGGTGATCAGCTTCTTGTTGTAAATTTCACGCGGGTTAGGGTGCTTCGAGATCACGTTGTATAACGTTGGCTGGGTAAACTTCGGCTCGTCCGACTCGTTATGGCCGTGACGGCGGTAACACACCATATCAATAAAGATATCACGGTTAAATTTCTGACGAAAATCAGCTGCCAGTTTGGCGCAGAAAACCACCGCTTCAGGATCATCGCCATTTACGTGCAGTACTGGTGCATCCACAATCTTAGCAACATCGGTGCAATAGATGCTCGAGCGAGCATCTTCAAAATCGGTAGTGAAACCAACCTGGTTGTTGATCACAAAGTGAATGGTTCCACCCGTATAATACCCTGCCAGATTTGACATCTGCGTTACTTCATACACAATGCCCTGACCGGCCACAGCGGCGTCACCATGGATCAGAATAGGCAATACCTTGTCATAATCACTGTGATACAACACATCTGCTTTGGCACGGGCATAGCCTTCTACCACCGGATTAACCGCTTCGAGGTGCGAAGGATTAGGTGCCAGTTTCAATTGCACCTGCTTGCCGCCAGTAGTAGTGATCTGGCTGGCGTAGCCCATGTGGTATTTCACATCACCATCACCCATAGTCAGGTCGGGCGTATAGGCACCCTCAAACTCGTTGAAGATATTTTCGTAGGTTTTGCCCATCGTATTGGCCAGCACATTCAGACGCCCCCGGTGTGCCATGCCAATGATAACTTCTACCACACCTTGCTCAGCCGCCTGATTCACAATGGCATCCAGTGCAGGTATGGTTGTTTCGCCGCCTTCCAGCGAGAAGCGCTTCTGGCCGATGTATTTGGTATGCAGGAAGTTTTCAAAAACGACAGCTTCGTTCAATTTATACAGAATCCGCTTCTTTTCTTCCAGCGAAAGCGTAAACTCCAACGCTTCTTTCTCAACTTTTCTCTTGAAATATTCGAGTACCTCCGGTTCGCGGATATACATGAACTCAAATCCTATGGTACCTTCGTAAATTTTTTTCAACGACTCCTGTAACTTACGTAGCGTAGCCGGCTGGCCCAGCACATCGGTTGCGGCTTCGAATGTCGTATCCAGATCGGCATCGGACAGGCCAAAATCGGCCAGATCCAGGCGAGGCTTACGGTCGCGACGCGGCCGTACCGGATTTGTATTGGATTTCAAATGCCCACGCATCCGGTAGCCATGAATCAGATTCCGAACCGCTATTTCCTTTTGTACATTCGTGCCACCGGCAGCTTTCACAGCTGTTCCGTTGGTTGCGGTTCCGTTTCCGTTCTCGCCGTATTGGCGCGAAAATTCGAAGCCTTCAAAAAATTTCTGCCAACTGATATCTACCGATTCAGGATTTTCCTTGTAAGATCGATAGAGATCGTCAATGTACGAACCGTGTGCATTGGCGATGTAAGAATATTTGTCCATGATTTACTAGCTAAAATGTATCAACAAACTGATTTTTTATAAAGTGTTTGTAATTTTGGAGTGAGCACGAATAGAGTTGTCCAGGCAAAACAAAAGATAATACATTGATAATTAGCGGATTTCAGCCTGCCAACCTTCTATTGGTATGCAAAACTACAAAACCCTGACAGCCAACACAATCGCCTAAACGTTTATACAGATAAAACAATGTATGAATCTGTTAAGTTCTCTGCTAATTTTACCGCAAATCTGGTGAATTATAATAGAATAAAGAAAAAATAATAGGTTTTTAAGTCCAGAAAGATACTATTTTTCCAGGCTAAAAAATTATCTTTGTCCTCTCAAAAAATGCAACATAAACTGACACCAACGAATCCTGGCAATATCATAAAAACACCTATGTCATACCCACAATGAAGAAAACAGACTCCACTTCGAAACTACGATCTCAACAATGGTTTGGTAAAACCGGCAAAGACGGTTTCATTTACCGTGCCTGGATGAAAAACCAGGGAATTCCGCAGGATGAATTTGAGGGCAAGCCGGTGATTGGCATTTGCAATACATGGTCAGACCTGACGCCTTGCAATGGGCACTTCCGCGAGCTGGCAGAATCCATCAAAATAGGGGTATGGGAGGCCGGTGGGTTTCCGGTGGAATTTCCGGTGATGTCGCTAGGCGAAACGCTGATCAAGCCAACGGCCATGCTGTACAGGAACCTAGCGAGTATGGATGTGGAGGAATCGATCCGGGCCAATCCGATTGACGGGGTGGTGCTCATGTGCGGCTGTGACAAAACCACACCATCGCTGATAATGGGTGCTTGCAGTGTCGACTTGCCTACGTTGGTAGTATCCGGCGGACCGATGATGAAAGGCCGCTGGCGGGGCGGATTGATTGGCACATCGGATGTATGGCACATGGCCGAACAATACAAGACCGGCGAGCTTTCGCAAGCTGAATTTCTGGAAGCGGAGGCTTGCATGGCCCGGACGCCGGGTCATTGCGCCGTAATGGGAACGGCCTCTACCATGGCCACGATGGTGGAAGCACTGGGATTGTCGTTGCCTAACAATGCGGCCATTCCCGCCGCCGATGCCCGCCGCAAAGTATTGGCGCAGCTATCTGGTCGGAGAATTGTGGAAATGGTGCGTGAAGATATGTATTTATCCAAAGTACTGACTCGCCAGGCTTTTGAGAATGCCATCATTGTCAATGCGGCCATCGGCGGCTCGACCAACTTTGTGATTCACTTGCTGGCCATTGCCGCCCGCATCGGAGTAGACCTGAAAATTGATGATTTTGATGCGCTTTCAGAACATATTCCGCTGATTGCCAACATTCAGCCATCCGGAGAGCACTTCATGGAAGACTTGTACTATGCCGGAGGCCTTCCCGCGGTGATCAAAGAACTGGAATCGGTGATCCGCAAAGACGTCCTGACCGTGAATGGACAAACCATGTGGAGCAACTGCAAAGAAGCTCCCTGTTATAATCGCGAGGTAGTGGGCACGTTGGAAAAGCCCTTCAAGCCTCAATCAGGTATTGCGGTAGTCAAAGGTAACCTGGCCACGAATGGCGCGGTAATCAAACCATCCGCCGCAACACCCAAACTGATGAAACACCGCGGCAAAGCGGTCGTTTTTGAGAACATTGAAGACTACCATGCCCGTGTGGATGACCCCAAGCTGGATATTGACGAAAACTCCATCATGGTACTGAAGAATGTAGGCCCCAAAGGCTATCCCGGCATGGCTGAAGTTGGCAACATGACTCTTCCCAAAAAGCTACTGGAAAAAGGCGTGACCGACATGGTACGCATTTCGGATGGCCGCATGAGCGGAACCGGCTACGGCACGGTGGTACTGCACGTTTCGCCGGAGGCCTCGGCGGGCGGCACCATCGCGCTGGTACAGAATGGAGACTGGATTGCGCTGGATGTGCCCAACCGTTCGCTTACGCTGGAGGTATCCGATGAAGAACTGGCCGAACGCCGCCGCATTTGGGAAACCAACTATGTCGAAAATGCCAGCCGTGGCTATGTACAACTCTACGTCCGGCACGTCGAACAAGCCCACTTAGGGGCCGATATGGATTTTCTGAAAGGCAAATCCGGCAGCACCGTCACACGAGACTCCCATTGACAAATGGGGGTTTTGTGTTTTGGAGGTATACCATTTTTATTGTTTACTTCTTTTCTCTAAATGAATATTTTTAACATTAGTTCTGCCAACTTCTTGTTTGCAGGTATTCTTGGGCTTTGCAGTTCTGCAACAACCCCAGATAATTGCGATAAATTCAGAACAGGAAAATATCTTATCCGAGGTAAGATTAACGAGGAATGGATAACTACCTCTATCGTACGTAATGACTCTGTCCAAATCGAGACGAATAGCGCAACAGGGGAACATTCTAAGCTAAGTATCCGTTGGACAAGCCCTTGTACCTATGAACTGCGACTAATAGAATCAACTGCTAAGTTCTCAGAATCAGTTCAACAAATGAGAAAAAAGCATGTATTAACCGCAACCATTCTAAGCTTTACAGATAAGTATTACGTTTTCGAAGCGAAAAGCAATGTATTTTCCATGGTTATGAGAGATACGTTGTGGATAGAGGAATAGTACTTTTGAATAATCAGTATTTATGCACGAATTTGAAAACCAGGTAGCTATTGTAACCGGAGCTGGAGTTGGGATTGGCTTTGAAATTGCCAGGCAACTGTCCCAAAAAGGTGCAAACGTAATCCTGAACGATGTAGATGTTCACCTGTGCCACAAAGCTGCTGAGGCCATCCGTAGCACGGGTGGTATTTGTGAGCCATGTGCAGGTGACACCAGCCAGCTGGCTACCATTCAACGCCTGGTACAAACGGCTGCTGACAAATTCGGCAAACTCACCATCCTGATTGCTAATGCCGGCATTACCACCTTTGGCGACTTTTTTGAATACCAGCCCGAATCGTTGCAGCGCCTGCTGGAAGTCAATCTGTTCGGAACTTTCTTTCTCACACAAACGGCCGTGAAGCAAATGGTGAAGCAAGGCCACGGAGGCCGGGTGCTGCTGATGTCATCGGTTACGGGGCACCAATCGCATAAAAACCTGGCCGCTTACGGGATGACCAAAGCAGGCATTGAAATGCTCGCCAAAAACCTGATTATTGACTTGTCACCTCATCAGATTACCATCAATTGCGTTGCTCCCGGGGCTACTCTCACCGAACGTACGCTGGAAGATACCAGCTATATCGATACTTGGTCACGCATTACGCCCATGGGCAAACCGGCTACTGTACAGGACATTGCCAGTGCCGCCTTATTTCTGGTTTCCCCGGCAGCGGGTCACATCACAGGACAAAGCCTGGTAGTAGACGGCGGCTGGACGGCCATGAGCCCATCGCCTTACTGAAAAATAGTATCCCTTTCAACACCAAAACCTTCGTTTGCTTCCGCAAAAATATTCAAGTCATTCGTCAGGTTACCTTTTCAGACAGCCTGTATTAAAGTCGTATTTCGCGCGATTTACTTTTATTTTTCATGGGAAATGTACCGTTTACTTGTACGTTTCCTGCATGTGAGTTTTACCATTTCTTTCCGCTCAACTCTATGAAAAACTATTTGTATTTCGCCATTATTATTAGCATCTTCAGTGCCTGTAGTTCTTCTCACAAAGAACAAGCCGAGTCCGATATGGTTTCGTCAGCCACAGCGGATACCACCGTTGCCAAACCTGCAAACGAAACATTTGACCTGACTCACCGCTCAAATCTCGAAAAAACCGGAAGAAAATTTATCCGTACGGCGGATGTCAAATGCAAGGTTAAAAACGTCCGCGAAGCAACGAATCAGATTGAGGATTTGACGGCACGTTACGGAGGCTTTATTACACAGTCCAACTTGCAGACACAGACTTCCTACATTAACACAAGTGCCATCAGTGCCGATTCCACGCTGGAAACCAAAGCCTACACAGTAACCAACGAAATCACCTTGCGTGTACCCAATGCGCAGATGGACAGTCTGTTACGTGGATTAAACCAATTGGTTGATTTTCTGGATTATAGGGTTATCCGGGCAGAAGATGCCACCTTAACACTTCTGGCTTCGCAACAGCAGCAGAAGCGTTTGCAAGACTATGAGAAACGCGCCACCCAAACCATTGACAGGCAAGGTCGCAAGCTCAGCGAAACAATGAACGCCGAAGACGACTTGCTGGAAAAACAAAGAGCAATGGATGAAGCGCAGCTCCAGCAGCAGAGCCTTGACGATCGGGTAGCCTACAGCACCGTCCAACTGCAAATGTATCAGCGCGAAACCTTTTTCAGGGAAATAATTGCCAATCCCGCCAACGTTGATGAATACCGACCAAACCTAGTTGTCCGCCTGTGGGAATCGTTGGTGGATGGATGGTACATACTGGAAGAAGTGATCGTTTTCTTTGCCCGGCTGTGGTTTTTATGGGCTCTGATTATTACAGGAGTCATTCTTTACCGCCGCTATGGCAGGAAAGGGAAAGTTCCTGCGATGGCTGTCGAAAAATAGTATCTTTTGAAAACACAAAACCCTGCCTTGTTACCAAGGCAGGGTTTTGTTTATCTGGACTTTCGTATTTTTTACGCAAATGAATACTTTTGAGCATTCAGCATCGAAACGGATTTGGCTTCCAGTTCGCTATGTCCCATCAGGTATTCATCTACCGAACGAGCGGCTTCGCGTCCTTCAGAAATAGCCCATACCACCAGACTTTGCCCGCGACGCATGTCCCCAGCTGCAAATACCTTGGCATTGTTGGTTTGGTAGTTCTGTGCTTTCACATTGCCCCGTTCGTCAAATTCCACGCTTAGTTCGGTAAGCATCCCTTCCTGTTGCGGATGCAAGAAGCCCATCGCCAGCAAGGCCAGCTCGCAAGGAATCTCGCGTTCAGAGCCAGCTACTTCCACAAAAACCATACGCCCGTTTTCGCTTTTCCACTCCAGGTCTACCAGCTTTACCGCTTTCAGATTACCATTTTCATCCCCAACGAACTCTTTGGTTTGGATTGCCCAGTGACGGTTGCAGCCTTCTTCGTGTGACGAAGATGTACGAAGCATCATTGGCCAGTGAGGCCAGGGCGTGCTTTCGGCCCGCTCTTTGGGTGGCATGGGCATCAGTTCGATTTGCGTGATGGATTTGGCACCATGCCGATTCGAGGTACCCACACAATCGGACCCGGTGTCACCACCACCGATTACAAATACATTTTTACCTGTAGCCAGCAGTTCGCCATTCCGGTACTCTACCCCCTGGTGATCCACTGCAACCGACCGCTGGGATACCCGTTTGTTTTGCTGACTCAAAAATTCCATGGCCGGGTAAATCCCTTTCAGGTTACGGCCCGGAATGGGCAGGTCACGCGGAACGGTAGAACCTCCGCACAACAACACGGCATCAAACTCTTCCAGCAATGACTTAGTACGCACATTGACGCCTACGTTTGCATTGGTCTTGAAGGTAATGCCTTCTTCCTCCATGACTTTCACGCGACGGTCTATGACGGTTTTATCCAGTTTGAAATCGGGAATGCCATAACGCAACAAACCACCAATAGCATCGGCACGTTCAAACACCGTTACCCAATGCCCGGCTTTGTTGAGTTGTGCAGCTGCCGCCATACCGGCAGGACCTGAACCAATCACTGCGACTTTCTTGCCGGTACGGAACTTAGGCGTGTTAGGCTGAACATAGCCTTTTTCAAATGCCTTTTCGATTATAAACCGTTCGATGGCTTCAATCGTAACTGGAGGCTTGTTGATTCCCAGCACGCACGAAGATTCGCAAGGTGCCGGACAAATACGTCCGGTGAATTCCGGGAAGTTATTGGTAGAAGCCAGGATTTCATAAGCCAAGGCCCAATCCTGTGCATAAACAGCGTCGTTAAATTCAGGAATGATGTTGCCTAGTGGACAACCGTTGTGGCAAAATGGAACACCACAGTTCATGCAACGAGCAGCCTGCTCTTCTGCTTTGGGTTGTGGCAATGTCAATTCTACTTCCTTGTAGTCTTTTACCCGTTCTTCAGCCTTACGTTTGGTTGGCAGGTCACGGGTGAATTCCATGAATCCGGTCGGTTTGCCCATGTTTATCTAAAATAAATAAATTTACAAATGAGTAATTACCCGAATGAAAACAGGCAGGGTTTTGCCTTTTTAAAAGATACTATTTTAACAAAGATGCGCTTGCGCAGGTGGTTACACCTTTGCCAGTGCCTGGAAATTACCATACACAATCTCCTTGTTTTCAATCTGTTCGGAGAGTGAGATGTTTTTCTTTTCCAGCGCCTTTTTGAAGTCGGCAGGCATTACCTTCACAAACTGTTGACTTACAGTGCTCCAGTTGGCGAGCACGTCTTTGGCTACCTCCGAATGTGTGAACTCTGCATGGTTTTCCACATACATCCGTATGATGGTTGCATCTTCGGCAGTCAGCGTTTCCAGATTGACCATCTCTTTGTTCACTTTGTTCTCAAAGTCACCGTCTTTGTTCCAGACGTATGCCACACCACCGCTCATACCTGCGGCAAAATTACGGCCTGTGTTACCCAAAACGATGGCAACTCCGCCGGTCATGTATTCGCAACCGTGATCACCTACGCCTTCGACTACGGCTTTCACACCGGAGTTACGGACGCAGAAGCGTTCTCCGGCCATACCTTTGATGTATGCTTCACCAGCCGTAGCTCCATAAAAAGCTACGTTGCCAATGATGCTGTTTTCAGACGGAACAAACGTTGCCTTTCTATCCGGATAAACCACTAACCGGGCTCCAGACAAACCTTTGCCTACATAATCGTTGGCATCACCTTCCAGTTCCAGGGTCAGTCCTTTGGCTCCAAAGGCGCCAAAGCTCTGGCCGGCATGTCCCATAAATTTGTAGTGAACGGTATCATTCGGAAGCCCGTCGCCAAGGTATTTCTTCGAAATTTCATTGGACAACATGGTTCCTACCGCACGGTCGATATTCTGAATTTCAAACTCGCCTTTTACTACTTTGCCATCTTCGATAGCTGACTTGGCCTGACGGATCAGTTCCCAATCTAGGATGGCATCAATGCCGTGATCCTGCTCTTCCTGTTTGTACAGACCAACTTCCAGGCTTACCGGAGCTTTGTGCAGAATGGACGCAAAATCCAGGTTTTTATGCTTCCAATGGTTGATGCCATCGCGCGGCTCAAGCCGATCTACCTGGCCAACCATCTCATTCACGGTACGGAAGCCAAGCTCAGCCATGATCTCACGCAATTCCTGAGCCAGGAAAGTGAACATATTTACCACATGCTCGGGCTTTCCGGTAAACAAGGCTCGTAGTTCCTCGTTCTGTGTAGCTACTCCTACCGGGCATGTATTCAGGTGACACTTGCGCATCATGATACAGCCTGCCGTAACCAGTGCAGCAGTAGCCACACCAAATTCTTCGGCACCCAGCAATGCCGCGATGGCCAAATCACGACCGGTACGAATCTGACCATCGGCCTGAACGACAATCCGACTGCGAAGCTTGTTCTTTACCAGCGTCTGGTGCGTTTCGGCAAGGCCCAATTCCCAGGGCAAGCCCGCATGACGGATCGAACTCAGCGGCGAAGCTCCCGTGCCACCGTCGTGACCGGCAATCAGCACCACATCCGCATGAGCTTTGGCAACACCGGCCGCAATGGTCCCTACACCTGCTTCAGATACGAGCTTTACACTGATGCGTGCATCGCGGTTCGAATTCTTCAGGTCAAATATTAATTGAGCTAAGTCTTCAATGGAATAAATATCGTGGTGCGGCGGCGGCGAGATCAAACCAACACCTGGCGTGGAGTGACGTGTCCGTCCGATCCACTCGTCCACCTTATGACCGGGCAGCTGGCCGCCTTCGCCAGGCTTAGCGCCTTGCGCCATCTTGATTTGCAGCTCCTGCGCGTTGCTAAGGTAATAACTCGTGACCCCGAAACGACCGGAAGCTACCTGCTTGATGGCAGAGTTTAACCAATCGCCATTGGCTTGCCTGGTAAAGCGTCGTTCGTCTTCGCCACCTTCGCCGCTATTGCTTCGGCCACCAATACGGTTCATGGCAATGGCAAGCGTTGTGTGGGCCTCCCACGAGATGGACCCAAAGGACATCGCCCCGGTTGCAAACCGCTTGAAAATGCTTTCAACCGGTTCGACTTCTTCAATCGGAATTGATTTTCCAGGCTTGAATTTCAGCATGCCGCGCAAGGTCAGCGCCTTCTGCGTCTGGTCGTCAATCAGTTTGGAATATTTCTTGAACAACTGGTAATCATTCCGTTTGGAAGATTCTTGCAGCAAGTGAATGGTTTGCGGATTGAATATGTGCTGCTCCCCGCGTTGTTTCCACTGGTACACCCCTCCTACTTCCAGCCGTTGATTCGGAATCGGATCAGATGGGAATGCCAGATGGTGACGTATCAGCACTTCACGCGCAATATCGTCCAGCTTCAAGCCCCCGATCCGGGAAACCGTACGGGTAAAATAAGTGTCTATTACTTCTTTGTGTATACCCAGGGCTTCGAAAATCTGGGCTCCCTGGTACGATTGCAAGGTTGAGATACCCATCTTGGCGAAGATTTTCAACAATTCCTTGCCAACCGATTTGATATAGTTTTTATGCAGGTAGTCTTCTTCGAGATCGGTTTCCAGACGGTTTTTCCGTTTCATATCCGAGATTGTCTCAAATGCCAGGTACGGGTTGATTCCCGAAGCCCCATAACCGATTAACGTTGCAAAATGATGGGTTTCCCATACATCGCCTGCTTCTACGATTATACCCACATTGTCGCGCAATCCCTGGCGAATCAGGTGATGGTGCACGGCCGCCGTTGCCAGCAACGACGGAATCTGGGCGTGGCTGCTGTCAAAACTCCGGTCTGACAGAATAATGATCGAGAACCCATCCACCACCGCATCTTCCGCGTAACGACACAGGCGTTCAAGTCCTCTCTCCAACGATCCCGGCTGGCCGTCGGCCTTGAAATAAGTGTAAATCGTCTTGGTCTGGAATCCTTTGTGATCAATGTAGCGTATTTTTTCCAGCTCCTGATTGGTCAGTACCGGCTGAGGCAATTCCAATGTGTGACAATGCTCCGGAGTTTCGGTAAGCAGGTTTTTGGAAACGCCTACAAACGAAATCAGGGACATGACCATCCGTTCCCGGATCGGGTCAATCGGCGGGTTGGTTACCTGCGCAAACAGTTGCTTAAAATAACTGGACAAATGCTGACTTTGGTCAGACAAAACGGCTAGTGGCGTGTCCAGACCCATAGAGCCCAGGGCTTCCAAACCGGTTTTTGCCATCGGGCCAATCACAAACTTCAAATCTTCCGAAGTATATCCGGCAGCAATCTGGCGTTTCAGCAAGGTCTTCTCGTCAAGCGGACGGAACTTTCCACCCGGTTCGGGTACATCGGCCAGTTTGATTTTATTCTGTTTCAGCCACTCACCGTAAGGCTTCCGTGAACTGATCTGATCCTTTACTTCCTCATCGGACAGGATGCGGCCTTGCTCCATGTCAACAATAAACATGCGACCCGGCTGCAGACGACCTTTTTTGATCACCTTGGATTCATCTATTTCCAGTACACCGGTTTCGGATGCCATGATGACCATATCATCACTTGTAACACAGAAACGGGAAGGACGAAGGCCGTTGCGATCCAGCGTAGCACCTACAATTTTGCCGTCCGTGAATGTGATGGATGCAGGACCATCCCAGGGCTCCATTAAAGAGGCATGGTATTCGTAAAACGCCCTGCGAACCGGATCCATTTCTTCATTGCCATCCCAAGCTTCCGGAATCAGCATCATCATTACGTGAGGCAATGAACGGCCACTGAGCACCAGCATTTCGATCACGTTATCCAGGTTGGCCGAATCCGAGAAGGTCGGATTACAAACCGGACGCAACATATCCAGTTCCTCTTTGGTAAAGAACTCAGAAAAAAACTCTGTTTCGGCAGCAGTAAACCAGGTTACATTCCCGCGTACAGTGTTGATTTCCCCGTTGTGTGCAATGTAGCGGAACGGCTGGGCAAGTTTCCAGGAAGGAAATGTATTGGTAGAGAAACGGGAGTGCAGAACGGTCAATGCCGAAACAACATTCTCGTTATGCAAATCAGGGAAATACGGACGGACCTGTCCGGTAGTCAGCTGACCTTTGTATACGATTGTCTTATAGGAAAGTGATGCAAAATAAAAGTCGCCTTTCAAGCCTTGCACCGATTCATTGATGACGCGTGTCGAGTAGTTGCGCAACACAAACAGCTTGCGTTCAAACTCGTCCGGATTGGTAATGGATGGAGGCCGTTTGATAAATACCTGCTCCATCTGCGGCTCTACAGCCAAGGCGCTTTCTCCGATGTCGCCATTCATGGTCGGCACCACCCGATAGCCGATCAACTCCAGTTTGAGTTGCTTGATTTTACGATTCAATATGGTACGGCATTCTTCGCGCAGCTTTTCATCTTTCGGAAAGAACACCATGCCCACGCCATATTCTCCGTACGGAGGCAGCGTCATTCCCAACTTCGTGCATTCATCCAGAAAAAACTCATGCGGAACCTGAATCAGAATGCCCGCCCCATCCCCTGTATTTGCTTCACAGCCACACGCCCCGCGATGTTCCATGCGGGTCAGCATGCGAATGCCATCTTCAACGATTTGATGCGACTTTCTTCCTTTGATGTTTGCAATGAAACCGATACCGCAGGCATCGTGCTCGAAACTGGGATGATACAATCCCTCCTGCTGAAATTGTTCGTACTGATCGTTCATGTGGCTTAACTTAGGATAATGCAATTCTTTGTAAAAATATTAATTTTCGCGAGCTAGTCACCAAATAAAATTTTTTTATCTCCTATTAATCGACAGAAAACTAATGTAAACCTACTCTTATCAGACTTTAATTTTCAACTTCTTAACACTCACAAAATATAATTTATCTGAAGATTAGTTTAGAAAATTACATAAATAATTTGTTTTTACCATGACTTCACTCACTTTTTTGAGCATTTTATTCGAAATATTGTATAAATAATATAAAAAGTACAAAAATCCCTCATATATATTCGCTTTTTCACAAAAAACCTCATATAAACTGAGAAATTCTACTCATATCAGGAAAAGGGATTTCAAATTTTACATTTACTTAATTTCACCAATAGCAAGTCTGTTTACTGTTTTTTTGAATAATACACTCCATACCAAATATTATTTGCTTTCTGCTTTTTTCAATGAAATTTCGTAGAAATTGACTTCACCGGAGCTAAAAACCAGCGGTTATCACCAAAATAGTATCTTTTGGAAAGATAAAACCTCTCTTTTTTGCCATTCCACCGCATGTATCCTGTCTTTTGCAAACAGCCATCCCCCACTTGACCACCAATTAGGATAGTATACACAAAATCAGTCACTTTCGCTTAAATTCATACATCATATTCAGAATAATGTAACAAAAAATTGTAATAAAGCATTATTTTGTATTCCTTTTCAATAAAAACTACACATTTTTAACTAAAATTGCTTACTTTTTTAATTTAAAATTTGCTTTTGTAAATTTATCTTTTCAGTTTAGCATCGGTTTTAAAAAACAGGCTTGAGTATAAACGCTTATCTCCACTTTTTTGCTTATTTTCAACAATATCACCCCATAATCAAGCATACTTTCTCTAAATAAGTTAGTTTAATTAATAAAACGCCCTTAATTTATAAGTCAACCAGTACCTAAAATTATCTACTTCTAAAGCATTTATTTAAATCAAACCTTTTAAATTGCTATGAAAAAAACCATCTACCTAACCCTTTTTCTTACTGGTTTATTCTTTACAACTCAAGCTCAGGATGCTGATTCAACGAAAGGAACATTTACATTTTCAGGCTATTTAGATTCTTATTATCTGGCTAACTTCAATAACCCAGCCTCCCGTAGTAACTTGGGTGGCGGAGGTGTAGTCAGCGACGGCGAGGGGCAATCTTTAATTGTACCAGGGAATGCGCGGGCATTTGATCAGCGATCTGGACAGTTTTCATTAGGCTTGGTTCAAACCAAGATGGTCTATAGCAATCGCAAATCAGAAGCAGTGGTTGATTTAACCTTCGGTCCGAATGCCGATCTAGGAAACTATGGTAACTTTGTAGGTCCCTTGGGAAGTACTTCCACAGCTCTTGCCATCAAACAAGCATACTTTACTTACAAGGCTACTGACAAACTTTCGTTTACTGCCGGTCAGTTTGGTACGCACATCGGCTATGAGGTAATTGATGCACCGGTTAACTACAATTATTCGCTATCCAATCTATTCAACAATGGCCCTTTCTATCACATAGGTGTGAAAGCAAGCTATGCTTTCTCTGACAAGTTTGCATTAATGGCAGGTGTAGTCAATAATATTGATAACCTCAATGATAATAACAAAGCCAAAGGCATCATCGGTCAGTTGTTTGTAAAACCTACCGATGGCTGGAATGTATACTTGAACTGGATGGGCAGCAACGAAGCTCCTTCTGTAGGCAAAAATGTTGAAGGTGCCTATTACTCTATATTTGACTTGACTACTTCTTATCAGATCACAGATAAGTTTTTGCTGGGTGTGAATGCCGCTACCGGTAGCGAAAAAGCTGACAAAGATTCGGATGCGCAAACCTGGGGCGGTGTAGCATTGTACACCAACTATGCGGTATCAGATGTCTTTGGCTTAGGTGCGCGTTACGAATATTTTGACAATACCAGCGGCGTACGATTATTGACCAATACCCTTGGTGCCGGTACTACTGTCAATTCCTTCACTTTAACCAGCAATTTTACACTGGCAGACGGGCACTTGCTTATCAAACCTGAGTTCAGAGTAGACAGCTATCCAAAGCTTGAAGGTACAGGTAATACAAGATTACAGAAATTTGAAGACAGTGATGGTAACTTTACTAAAAACTCTCAGTCTACTCTTACATTAGCCTTTATCTATAAATTCTGATACGGAAAGAGCCAACGGGATGCGCGCCAAAATAGTATCTTCAGATTTTGTAAAAACCCCTCTATTGGTAATCGTCTTGTGCATCGCTTGTCACTGGGTGCATGCACAAGACTTACCCACAGATGCCGGCAAGGTGCTATTCTACGATGTTGTCCAGGCCGATTCTCTATCCAAGGACAGGCTTCTACAAAACGCGCAACACTGGCTTACCACTCACTCGTTTGATAAGAAAACCGATTCAACGACAGCCGAGGGATTCAGCATAACTGCCGCCAATCAGCTTCCGGTTTATGCAACCGGCTACGTTTCGAAAAAACAAAATGGCATCGTTACGTATACCGTACAAATAGAAGTAAAAGACAACAAATACCGGTACTGGTTTACAAACTTCGTCTTCCATTATTACCGCGAAAACCGCAACTACCAGCTAGTGCCTACCGGCAAAACCAAACCACTCGAAGAAACCACAGCCAATGGATGGCAGAAAACCTGGGATTTCAATCGAAAAACGACCGGCCAGCATATCACTTCCCTGATCAAAGAGCTAAAAACCGACATGAACCGTCGCCCTGTCACTGAAAAGCCAGCTGTTGTACAAAAAAAAGAATGGTAAATCTCAAAAATCTCCTATAAATACAATTCCCTGTCAACCGAAGCAACCAATCATAATTACGCACAATTCAGAATTGGTGTTATTTTACAACCAGTTCGTCGAAAAATAAGAGAATTCTACAGAAAAAGCCTTTGTTTTTTATTGCACAGATCACAAATTATACTTATTTTTGTAATAGTCAGCTATAAAAAATAGACCAACACCTCTTACACAAGAAAACACCATCAACTATAAAAAAACCAATTCTTAACCTTAACCTGTTAATTGTCTGTCACTTAAACGCTAACTCGTATGAACCAAAAATCCTACTTACCGCTCATTATTCTGCTCCTGGTGAGTTTTGCGGCAATTCTGATGCCTGCAGTTCCCGGAAAAATCGTAACAGAAGGACTTAATGCTGGCGATACAGCCTGGATGTTAACCGCAACTGCTTTCGTATTGTTAATGACTCCAGGCCTTGCCTATTTCTATGGTGGGATGGTAAACATGCGTAACGTTATCTCTACTATGCTCCAAAGCTTTGTATCCATGGGTGTGATTAGTGTTCTGTGGGTAGTTGTAGGATTTAGCCTGGCATTTGGTGATAGCATTGGCGGTTTCATTGGTGATCCTCGCACTTTCTTTATGTTTAAAGGCGTACTGGATGGTAATCCTTGGCCGTTAGCGGCTAGCATTCCGCTTGTATTGTTTGCCTTCTTTCAGTTGAAGTTTGCTATTATTACTCCGGCCCTGATTACTGGTTCTTTTGCAGAACGGGTAAATTTTAAAGGGTATGTTCTGTTTATTATTCTATTTAGTCTCTTTGTTTACTCTCCTTTAGCTCACTGGACCTGGCATCCAAGCGGATTCTTATTCAAACTAGGTGTTCTAGACTTTGCCGGTGGTACGGTTGTACACATGTCTGCAGGCTGGGCTGCTTTGGCTGCTGCAATCTTCCTGAAAAAGCGTAAATCATTGGTTGAAAACGAGGTACATCCTCCTGCTAATATTCCATACGTATTGTTAGGTACTGGTTTATTGTGGTTTGGTTGGTTTGGTTTCAACGCAGGTTCTGCTGTTGGAGCTAGTCCTCTGGCGGCTATTGCTTTGGCAACAACAAACATCGCTGCTGCTGCTGCTGGTTTATCATGGGTATTGTTTGATGTCGCTCGTGGCAAAAAATTGTCTGCTCTTGGTTTCTGTATTGGTGCAGTAGTAGGTTTGGTTGCGATTACACCAGCCGCCGGCTTTGTAACTATTCCTTCCAGTATATTCATCGGTACAGTGGCTGGTATCATCAGTAACATTATTGCTCACTGGAAAGCACAATCGGGTAGAATTGACGATACACTGGACGTGTTCCCTTGCCACGGTGTAGGTGGTATGGTAGGTATGTTGATGACCGGTATCTTTGCTTCAGGAGGAATTAACTCTGTGGTAACAGCTGAGGGTGCTGCTGGCGAAGGTCTGGCTTTCGGAGGCACCCAGTTATTCCTGATGCACCTGATTGCCTTAGTTGTGGTTTCTGCGTTTGCGTTTGGTGTTTCATATCTGTTGTTAGTGATAACAAACATGATTGTACCACTACGTGTAACAGAGGAAGAAGAACGTGCGGGTCTGGACGTAAGTCAGCACGACGAAGTATTAATGGAAGCATAAGAATAGTATCTTCCCAAACTAAAAAACCTCTCCCAACGGAGAGGTTTTTTAGTTTCTATCTATACCGTAAGTAATGAGGCGTGCCGGACTACATATCACTAACGCCATGATGCTTCTGTCGGCTAGGACAAGAACACAAACGAGGTAAATGGCCGGTGTGCGAATGAACACTTCCAACTACGTCAACGGCCTCCCTCTTCTGTTATCAGAGGCTTATCACCAAAGTGTGATAAGAACAATGCTTTATCACACTTTGGTGATAAGAGAGGTGTACCATCAACACAGATCCATCAGGCTGCAAGAAGCTGAAGTCCCACGCTTTCGTATGGGCAGATGCTTGCCTCATGGCTCAGCGGCTGACAAGCAAGGCGCTACGGTTGATACAGTCCCGTTTTATGCTATCTATGGTAGTTGTTAGTGTAACAGCCCCATCAGATACTTACCATACCCACTTTTCAGTAACGGTGTAGCCACTTTCTCCAACTGCTCAGCATTGATAAATCCTTCACGGTAAGCAACCTCCTCAATGCAACCGATTTTCAGCCCCTGACGCTCTTCGATGACCTGAACAAACGTACCCGCCTGCATCAGCGAAGCGAAGGTTCCGGTATCGAGCCAAGCCGTTCCTCTGTCCAGTATGCCTACGTGCAGTTTGTCTCTCTCCAGGTAAATCCGGTTCACATCGGTAATCTCAAGTTCGCCACGCGGACTGGGCTTCAGATTCTTTGCTATTTCAACTACTTCATTGTCATAAAAGTACAAACCTGGAACCGCATAATTGGATTTGGGCTTGGCGGGCTTTTCCTCAATGGAAATCGCTTTCATGTTCTTGTCAAACTCAACCACGCCGTATCGCTCCGGATCGGTTACGTGGTAGGCAAACACACGCCCCCCTAACGGATCGTTGTGTTGCTTCAGCAATTTTCCCAGACCACTGCCATAGAAAATGTTATCTCCCAGAATCAAGGCCGCCTTGTCGCTCCCAACGAAATGCTCGCCGATGACAAATGCCTGCGCCAGCCCGTCAGGACTGGGTTGGATGGCATACGAAAAATTACAGCCCAGTCGCGAACCGTCACCCAGCAGTTTCTGAAACAACGGCATGTCATGAGGTGTCGAGATCAGCAGAATATCTTTGATTCCTGCCAACATCAGCGTTGACAAGGGATAATAGATCATTGGTTTGTCATACACGGGCATCAACTGCTTGCTGACCGCCAGCGTAAGCGGATGCAAGCGGGTACCCGAACCGCCCGCCAGAATAATTCCTTTCATAAATCGAAATTGAATGGATAAAACAATAGATACCTATCTGTCTGATGACAGCATATAGTTTTTACGCATGGTCAGGTTGCCGATTCCGATCAAAAAATAGTATCTCCGCCAAAGCAAAAACCTCCGTTTTCAAGAGGTAATGTACTTTTCTCTGAACCAGTCTACCGTGATGGACAGCCCTTGTTCAAAGCGTATGTGCGGATCATACTCCAGCAAACGCCTGGCTTTGGAAATATCAGCCAAGCTATCCCGGATATCACCCGCACGTGGAGCCACGTGCAAGGCTTCAATGGTTGGGTTTATCTTGGTGCCAAGAATAGAAAAAAGTTGATTCAGCGAGGTCCGTTCGCCTACCGCCACGTTATACACCTGATTTACCGCCTCCTGTGGCGCAAAAACCGCCTTCAGGTTCGCCTGGACAGCGTTGGCCACAAACGTAAAATCGCGGGTTTGCTCGCCATCTCCGTAAATCCTGGGCTGATTGCCATTTTGCAGGGCATGAATCATCAGCGGAATCACCGCTGCATACGCTCCTTGCGGACTTTGCCGGGGCCCGAATACGTTAAAATACCGCAAACCGATGATTTCCATTCCGTACGTTTTAGCAAACACATCGGCATAGAGTTCATTCACATATTTGGTAACTGCGTAGGGCGACAGCGGTTTGCCGATTTCGTCTTCGACTTTGGGCAACTTTTTACTGTCGCCATACGTCGACGAGGAAGCGGCGTACACGAAACGTTTCACCTTGGCCTCTCTGGCGGCCACCAGCATGTTCAGAAACCCGTCGATATTTACAGCATTGGTGGTTTGCGGATCGTGGATACTACGCGGCACCGACCCTAGGGCAGCCTGGTGCAATACAAAATCGATTCCTTCACAAGCCCACCGGCAATCTTCCGGATTACGAATGTCGCCTTCCACCAACTCAAACGCCGGAATAGTCAGGAAATCCTCCAGATTTTCACGAAATCCCGTGCTCAGATTGTCCAACACACGCACTTTTCCGGCGCCGTATTTTAATAAGTATTCAACCAGATTGGACCCGATAAAGCCGGCCCCTCCGGTAATAAGAAAACTATGCGAATGTAAATCTTTTGAGTGAAACGGTATTTCGTACATAAAAACGAATTCCAAGCAGCAGAGTCCAGACAAAATAGTATGCGTTGAAACACCAAAACCCTGCTTCTCAGAAGTTAAGAATGTTGGTATTGTTTCTCGTAATAATCTTTGTAGGCGCCTGAAGTCACGTTTTCGAGCCAGGCAGTATTTGCCAGATACCACTCCACGGTTTTTTCAAGCCCTTCTTCAAATTGAAGCGAAGGCTTCCAGCCCAGTTCGTTCATGATTTTGTTCGCATCGATAGCGTACCGCAAATCATGGCCGGCACGATCCGTTACAAATGCAATCAGCTTTTCGGACTCGCCTTCGGCACGGCTCAGTTTCTTATCCATAATCCGGCAAAGCAACCGCACCAGGTCAATGTTCTTCCACTCGTTGAAGCCGCCGATGTTATATGTTTCGCCGATTTTCCCCTTATGAAATACCGTGTCAATGGCCGCCGCGTGATCGAGCACATACAACCAGTCACGCACGTTTTCGCCTTTGCCATAAATGGGCAGTGGCTTATAATTCTTTATATTATTGATACACAGCGGAATCAGCTTTTCCGGAAAATGGTTCGGCCCATAGTTATTGGAGCAATTGGAGAGCACCACCGGCATTTTGTAGGTATTGTGATAGGCCCTTACAAAATGATCCGAAGCCGCTTTGGAAGCCGAGTAAGGCGACTGCGGGTCGTAGGAGGTCGTTTCTGTAAAAAACTCTGTCGGATTGTGCAGCGAGCCGTACACTTCATCGGTCGAAACATGGTAAAACAAATAGTTATCCATGTCATTCTTCCAGGCTTCGCGAGCGGTGTTCAACAGTTGCACCGTACCAATCACATTGGTGTGCACAAAAGCCAGCGGATCTGTAATGGACCGATCGACGTGACTTTCGGCAGCCAAATGAATCACTCCGTCAAAATTATGTATCGCAAAGAGCACTTTCAGGGCATCGGCGTCACAGATGTCGCCTTTAATGAATGTGTAGTTGGGGGCGTTTTCAATATCGGTCAGGTTGGCGAGGTTTCCCGCGTAAGTAAGTTTATCCAGATTGAAAATATGGTAATCCGAATAACGATTCACAAACCGCCGAACCACGTGTGATCCAATGAACCCGGCTCCACCGGTAATGAGAATTTTTTTCATAACACCTAACTTGAATTAGTTTTTCTGAGAAATGGACACAATCCGTATCATTCTGTTAATAACGCTACTTACCCGATGGTAAGCACCACTGGAACCAGCCTCAAGTGTAAGATTTCCCTATGAATTACGCTGCAAGGCCAGTTGCAATCCGTACAAATAGTATCGTTGAAAAAGCAAAAACCTTCCTGTTATTTTTGGGCTAGCTTCTGCTGCCAGCGCCAGGCATCCCGCATGGCATCGGCCAGCGAAAGCTCGGTTTGCCACCCTAACTCCTGACGCGACTTGGTCACATCCGCGTAAACCTGTTCGACATCACCGGGACGGCGGGGTCCAAACTGGTATTGCGCTTTCACACCTGTGGATTCTTCGAAAGCCCGGATGGCTTCGACCACCGAATTCCCCTGGCCCGTACCCAGGTTGAAAATATCACAGAATGAGGTATCCGACTGTTTCTCAAGCAATTCCAATGATTTTACGTGGGCTTTAGCCAGATCCACCACATGGATGTAATCGCGGATGGCAGTGCCGTCAGGCGTATTGTAATCATTGCCAAAAACCGTAATGGGCGGCCGGAGTCCGGCGGCCGATTGGGTAATGAACGGAATCAGATTGCTGGGAACCCCACGCGGCAATTCGCCAATCTCAGCAGACGGATGCGCACCCACCGGATTGAAATAGCGTAGCAAAATGGCTTTCAGCGGCTTTTTGCCAGTGGAGATGGTTTGCCGGATAATTTCTTCGCACATCTGCTTGGTGGCGCCGTAGGGCGACTGAGCAGGCAATATCGGTGATGTTTCGGTAACGGGCAATGTTTCGGGCTGGCCGTAAACGGTGCAAGACGATGAAAAAACCAGGTGCGGGGCGCCGTATTTCAACATCAGGTCCATGAGCACAATGGTGGAGCCCAGATTGTTCTGGAAATAGTCCAGCGGTTTTTGCACCGATTCGCCCACCGCTTTGAACGCTGCAAAGTGGATGGCTCCCGATACTTCTCCTTCGGCCTGAAAAAGCTGCTCCATGGCCGCCCGGTCGTTGCAGTCAACGGCGTAGGTTTTGACATCCTTGCCCAGGATATTTTTCAGGCCATTGAGCACACTTTTCTCCGAATTAGAAAAATTGTCCACAATGATCGGCTCATAGCCCGCTTTGTCCAACTCCACAACCGTGTGCGAGCCGATGAATCCAGCTCCGCCGGTGACAATAATTTTTTTCATAGAATTCTGGATTTTAAGCCGGTTTCTGGATTTTAAAGGATACTATTTTTCAATGTTAAATGATCGAATGAGTGAATGATGAAATAAAAAATAGTATCTCAAAAAAAGTAAAAACCTCCACTCTAGTATTCACTCATTCTGAATTGAATATCGCTTACAGCGACCAGTATTTCATTTGCTGTATCTTGCCACGATAAATGCCTTTCAGGTCTACCAGGATGGCATTAGGGGCACTTAATGATTGAAAATAAGACTCTTGCAACGACAGGTAAGGCTTGTGGTTCACAGCCACAATAACGGCGTCGTAGCTGCCCGTCGGCTCAGCGACCAGCCCGAATCCGTACTCGTGTTGCAACTCCTCCGAATCGGCATGCGGATCAATAACATCGACATGCACACTGAAATTGACCAACTCATTGATGACATCGGCCACTTTCGAATTACGGATGTCTTCCACGTTTTCCTTGAACGTTGCTCCCATCACCAATACGCGGGCCTTGGTAATGTCCTTGCCCTGCTTGGCCATCAACTGCACCGTCTTTTTGGCAACATACGCTCCCATGGCATCGTTGATTTGCCGCCCGCTCAGAATGACCTCGGGTATGTAACCCAGTTCCTTTGACTTGTAGGTGAGATAATAGGGATCCACGCCAATGCAGTGCCCGCCTACCAATCCAGGACTGAATTTCAAGAAGTTCCATTTGGTCCCGGCGGCTTCCAGCACTTCATATGTGTTGATTTTCATCTTGTCAAAAATCACCGAAAGCTCATTCATCAACGCGATGTTGAGGTCGCGCTGGGTGTTTTCGATGATTTTGGCCGCTTCCGCTACCTTGATCGACGAAGCCCGGTGCACACCCACGTCTACCACCAGTTCGTATACTTTCGCAATGATGTCCAGCGATTCGGCGTCGCATCCCGAAACGACTTTGGTTATTTTTGCCAGTGTATGCTCTTTGTCACCCGGATTGATTCGTTCGGGAGAATACCCTACTTTGAAATCCGTCGGAAATTTCAGGCCTGACTCCCGCTCCAGAATCGGAATGCAGTCTTCTTCGGTGCAGCCCGGATAAACCGTAGACTCATACACCACGTAATCCCCTGACTTTAAAACCTTTCCAACCGAAGTAGAAGCTCCCAACAACGGTTTCAGATCAGGCATGGTGTGGGAGTCGATGGGTGTCGGAACTGCCACTATGAAAAAAGAAGCCTTTTTCAGCACCTCCAGCGAATCCGTAAACTCGATATCACACCCGTCGAAGTCGGTAGCCTCCAGTTCGCCACTCGGATCAATATTTTGCTGCATCAGCTTTACCCGCTTTTCATTGATATCAAATCCGATTACTTTGATTTTTCGGGCAAACGCCAATGCAATGGGTAGCCCCACATAACCCAAGCCAATGACGGCCAGTATTTTATCTTTGGAAACAAGCTGATCGTACACAGAGAAAATAGAAGAATGAACAGATGAATGAATTAAAATGCTGGCCCAAAAATAGTATCTTTTTAAAAATAAAAACCTCTTATTCGAAAAAACAAGAGGTTTTATTCTTTTGTGTAAGTATTCAACAACTTAAAATACAAAACTTTCCATATTCCACTAACTATCTTTCAGTTTATCAGCTCATTATCGCGCTTTTACTTATCTTTTTCGCTGGTTAAGTTCCCTTACAGCCGTTCGGCCAGTTGGGGAAAATAAATCTGGAAGGTAGATCCTTCGCCCAGCACCGAGGAGGCCTTGATTGCTCCGCCGTGATTGACAACTACTTTCTCGCAAATGGCCAGGCCGATACCGGTACCTGCATATTCGGTTTTTCCGTGCAGCCGCTGGAATACCTGAAAAATCTGCTCCGAGTATTGTTCATCAAAGCCAATCCCATTGTCAGCGACCACAATCCGGTGATATTCCTTTGCTTGATGCACGGGCTTTACCTGGTTGGGAAGTTCTTCCGTGGCAATCAGGCTATAGGTAATGGTAATATCTGGTGACACGCCCGGCTTATGAAATTTCAACGAATTACTCAGCAAGTTCTGGAAAAGCTGTCCCAACTGTGATGAATCGCCCTGAATGACAGGTAAGGGATCTGCCGATATCCGTGCTCGTGTTTCCTGGATGCGCAAATCCAGTTCGTTCAGTACCGTTTGAATCACCTGGGCAAGATCAACCGGCTGGGCAATGCCAGCTTGGTTGGTTAGTCGGGAAAATGTCAGCAAGTCTTTGATTAACATCGACATACGATTGGCAGCCAGTTGCATCCGTTCCAGAATGTGAACACCTTCGCCCAATGAATCACCGTACTGGTTCTTTAAAAGATCACCAAATGACTGAATCTTGCGCAAGGGCTCCTGAAGATCGTGGCTGGCAATGTAAGCAAACTGCTCCAGGTTATTGTTCGAACGCATCAGCAACTGGTTGGACTCGATCAGCTCTGTGTTGGCCGTGGCCAGAGCCTCGTTGATGATGGCTAATTCTTCGGTACGCAGCTTTACCTGCTGCTCCAGTTGCTCTTGCTTGATCCTTTGTTCGGTTATATCCTGCGCGGTTCCTCTGATTACCAAGGGCTTGCGGGCCGCATCGTATATCACCTGTCCCTGCGCATGAATGATGCGAATCTCGCCCGTTTTCTGATTGATGATCGGATGTTCGTTTTCATACACGCCGTCAGAAGCAGGGTCCAGCGCAGCGTTGATAGCTGCCGGTATCGCTTCGCGGTATTCTTCAGGTAAGGGTTCATACGCCTGTACTTCTTCCAATCCGTTTTCGGAGATCCCCAGCCAGTCCATAAACCGCTCCGAATAGGTGAATGCCCTGGTTTCCACATCCATGCTCCAGGTGGCCAGCTGTGCCAGTTCAATGGCGCCCCGCAGAGCGATTTCGGCTTCCTCTATTTTTTGCCTTGCCAATACCTGTTCGGTTATTTCGGTAGCTGTGACAACGAGTCCATAGGAAACATGCGAAGTATTGTAAAGCGCCTTGTAGATATAATTGTAATACCCGGTGTAAGGCTTCCCATGCTTGATCAGCTCCAATTTCTCCTCAGGTTGGTAAAACGTTTCGCCAGTTTTAAGAACATGCAGCATTCGATCCATGAGTGGAGTTTCATACAGTTCAGGAATGGCTTCTTTGAATGACAAACCGGTAATCGACTCATCTTTGCCCAGGAGCAGGAGCATGTTTTCATTAATGGTCGTAATCACCATGTCTTCACCTGTCAATACAAGCTTGGCAACCGGTGAGTTATAGATGATGCTACGGGCAAACAACTCGCTTTCTTCCAGTTTCTGGCGGGCTTTCACTGCTTGTGTCACATCAATAGCCATGTCCATAATGGCATATACTTCACCGGCGGCATTCAGAAGAGGTTTGTAGGTAAAGTCAAAATAATAGGTATCCAATACGCCATTCTTTTGCAACTGCGCCGGTGCCTCCCTGGCTTCATACGCTTTGCCAGTAGTATAAACCTCATTCAGAATGTTCAAAAAAGGCTGTCCTGCAAGTTCGGGAACGGCTTCTGTCAAAGGCTTGCCGAGTACAGAACTGTCTTTTCCCCAGTAATGTATCATGATTTCGTTGGCAACGGCAATCCGCATTTCCTTCCCCACAAACAGGCACGTAGCTACTGGTGCCTGTTCTACAATGCTGCGGAAACGTTCTTCACTGGCTTCCAGTTGCTGACGGGCCATTACTTCAGCAGTAATATCCTGAGCGATACCTGAGAAACGTTGCGGCTGTCCGTTTGTGTCGTAGTGATAGGTGCCTGCCATCCGCACCCAATGGATGGAACCGTCATCCCAGATAAAACGTGCCTCGTAATGCAGCTTTCCGGTTTGTCCGGCAATCTGGTAAGCCAGTTCCCGAATAACCAGATCATCCGGATGTACGTGTTCAATCAGTACCGTACGTGAGACGTTCGGCTGCTCGGTTCCGGTTAAAATCCGGGACAGGGCCAATGAATGTTCGAGTTGCTCCGCTTCCATATGGATGGTGAACCAACCCGCATTGGCACCTTCCAGGGCCAGCTCGGCCAGCTGTTCGGAGGTGGCCATCTGCTGTTGTACGTCCCGCAGCTCGGTAATATCCTGGGCAATGCCTCTGAAACGATACGCCTGACCGTATTCATCAAAATAGGCCTGACCCTTGCAATGGATCCAACGCAGCACTTTGTCTTCGGCTCCAATGGTACGAAACTGGATGTCATAGAAGCCATTTTCCACAGAGGCAAGAGTCTTGGCAATGGTATCTCTTACCAGGATCTGGTCCTGCGGGTGAATGTATTGCAGGATTTGTTCATAAGCCACACTGTCATCCTTGGAAAAGCCATAGAGTTTTTTACAGTGTTCATCCCAATACACTTGCTGATTGCGCAGATCCAGTTCCCAGGTTCCGATACCAGCTAAATCGAGTGCAAACTGTAATTGCTCGCTTCCGTGAATACTCTTTTCTGTGAAGGAATTAATCCTGTCGTTCATGCTGTCAGTGCCAAAACTGTGTAAGTGTGTATATGTATTGTGAAGAGGCCAGGCTTTGGTTGCATAAAAAAATGCGCCAGCCATCCGTTGATGTGGCACTGATGCAACCTTACGGCGCTTTTACGAAAATGTATAATGTGTACTAGACGTGGGGATGGATTAGTGGTGCTATGATACAATTTTGTCCCGGAAAATCCAATAATTTCTCCATAAGATGCGTCGATCCGGTGTCAAGCCTCCCGCTTTTCCGGTTCGGATGCTTCCATTCGCAGGAAATAGTACCTGTTGGCAAAGCAATACCTGCCTCCTAAAAAAACGGGCAGTTACCGACAAGCACGGATAAGGTTGCGTGCCGGTAACTGCCTCGGAACTACGTATCTGCCTGAAAAAGCCGCTTACTTGGAATCGCGGTTTACAACAGTTTTGAAATACTCATAGGTAATCTTCAAACCTTCTTCCCGCGATACTTTCGGCTCCCAACCCAGAAGTTGCCGAGCTAGCGTAATATCAGGCTGGCGTTGTTTCGGATCGTCTTGTGGCAATGGCTTGTAGATCAGTTTTTGCTGCGTACCGGTTAGCTTGATAATTTCTTCACCAAACTGCTTGATTGTAATCTCTGATGGATTGCCGATGTTGACCGGCGAAGCGTAATCGCTTAGAAGTAACCGGTAAATTCCCTCTACCAAGTCGTCCACGTAGCAGAACGAACGGGTTTGCGAACCGTCACCGAAGCAGGTCAGGTCTTCGCCACGCAATGCCTGGCCAATGAATGCAGGCAATACCCGGCCGTCATCGAGGCGCATCCGAGGTCCATAGGTATTGAAAATACGTACAATGCGGGTTTCCAGTCCATGATAGGTATGATAGGCCATGGTAATGGCTTCCTGGAAACGTTTGGCTTCATCGTATACACCGCGCGGCCCCACCGGGTTCACATTGCCCCAGTAATCTTCCTTCTGCGGATGTACCAGCGGGTCGCCGTACACTTCCGAGGTAGAAGCCACCAGGATACGCGCACCCTTGGCACGTGCTAGTCCCAGCAGATTATGCGTGCCCAGCGAACCTACTTTCAACGTCTGGATCGGAATCTTCAGGTAATCGATGGGGCTGGCAGGCGAGGCAAAATGCAGAATGTAATCCAACGAACCCGGTACGTGTACAAACTTAGATACGTCGTGGTGGTAAAATTCAAAGTTAGGCAGTTTGAACAGATGTTCAATATTGCGTAGATCGCCGGTGATCAGATTATCCATGGCTATCACGTGACAGCCTTCTTTGATAAACCGATCACACAAATGCGAACCTAAAAAGCCGGCTCCGCCGGTAATCAAAACTCGTTTCATATTGTACTAGTGAATGATGGGGTGATCGACTGAATGACAGGATGCGACAGCTTGACGGGTTGTGCAGTTTCAAAAGATACTGTTTTACCGTACAAGCAACCTAGCATTCCGTTATCCAGACGTTTAGATTATTTTTTTAAGCAACGACATCCCGTCCGATGCTGTAATAGGTATAACCCATTTCGCGCATCTGATCGAGTTCGAATACGTTACGTCCGTCAAAAATGACTTTATTTTTCAGAAGACTATCAATCCGGTCAAATTCAGGCGAACGGAACTCGGGCCATTCGGTCACGATCAGCAGGGCATCGGCACCTTCCAGTGCTTCGTAAGGACTGGAGGCATAATGGATTTTGTCACCCAGAATACGCTTTACATTTTCCATCGCTTCCGGATCGTAGGCGCGTACAATGGCGCCGTCCGCCAGCAGTTCTTTGATATTTTCAAGAGCAGGTGCCTCACGAATATCATCGGTATATGGTTTAAACGCCAAGCCCCATACGGCAATCACCTTGCCTGACAAATCGTGGTTGAAATATTGTTTTACTTTGGGCAACAGCTTGGTTTTCTGGTTGTCGTTCACATTCATCACCGATTCCAGAATCTTGAAATCATAATCATATTCCTGTGACGTCTTGTGCAACGCTTGTACGTCTTTCGGGAAACAACTGCCCCCATAGCCAATACCGGCAAACAAGAAACGTTTTCCAATCCGCGAATCGGTTCCAATGCCCCGCCGGATGTCGTCCACGTTAGCTCCCACTTTCTCGCAAAGATTGGCGATTTCATTCATGAAGGTGATTTTGGTTGCCAAAAAAGCATTGGCGGCGTATTTGGTCATTTCCGCCGAACGTTCGTCCATGAAAATAATCGGATTGCCCTGACGTACTAGTGGTGCGTACAATTTGTTCATCACCTTGCGGGCCTTCTCCGAATTGGTTCCAATTACCACCCGGTCAGGTTTCATAAAGTCTTCAACAGCCACACCTTCCCGCAAAAATTCCGGATTGGAAACAACATCAAATTCCACTTTTGCATTTTTGGCAATGCGGGCATGCACTTTTTCGGCAGTACCTACGGGCACGGTACTTTTATCTACAATCACCGTATAATCAGCCAGCAGCGGGCCCAGGTCATCGGCTACTTTCAACACATATTTCAGGTCAGCGGAACCGTCTTCGCCGGGAGGTGTGGGAAGGGCCAGGAAAATGATCTCGGCGTCTTTGATACCTTCGGCCAGATCAGTCGTAAACACCAGACGACCTTCTTTGATGTTGCGTTCAAAAAGTACGTCCAGGCCGGGTTCATAAATTGTAATGACGCCTTTCTTTAATTTTTCAATTTTGGCAACGTCGATATCAACGCAGGTAACACGGTTTCCAGTTTCAGCAAAACAGGTACCAGTGACCAAGCCTACATAACCGGTTCCGACAACAGCAATTTTCATAAAAAGTGAGTATTGGGTTTTTAACTGATTGAGAGATACTATTTTAGTTTTCTGGCAATTGAACTTTAGGAATATAGAGAGTTACCAGTGTTTATACAGTTCTGGGGTCAAAAGTAAATATTTTGATTCAATCCAAAGGCTAATTTTTTCTAATTTGAAAGTACTTGCTAAAAACCGTTTACTTTTTTTACAAAAAACTGCATTAATTCAAGAATTCTTTGAATATTAGAGACAATGATTCTGGCCCAAACCGGTTATGTATGTAGAAAGATACTGAATGCACTTGGATACTTCACAAAAATAGTATCCTGAAAAACACCCAAACCTCAATACTTGCAAGCCGGCACATGCCCGGAACTCATTCTTCATCAACAACTTAAAACGCAAAGAAAAAGCTATGGTAGCTGACACATTCGAAAATCTGGAATTAATTGCGCAAAGTGCCCGCGACTTTGCCAACAAACACATTCAGCCGTACGTCCGGGAATGGGACGAAACACAAATCTTTCCGGCAGACGTACTTCATCAGCTGGGCGATCTGGGGCTCATGGGTGTGCTGGTGCCCGAACTTTACGGTGGAGCGGGCCTGAACTACGCCGCATATGTAACAGCTATTATCGAAATCGCCAAAGTGGACGGCGCCGTCGGATTGTCAATGGCGGCTCATAACTCACTGTGCACCAATCATATTTTGCAATTTGGCAACGAAGACCAGAGACACCAGTATCTGACCAAACTTGCCAGTGGCGAATGGATCGGCGCCTGGGGCCTCACCGAACCCAACACCGGCTCAGACGCGGGTAATATGCGTACGGTAGCTGTCCAGGACGGCGATTACTGGATTCTGAACGGAAGCAAGAACTTCATTACACACGGCAAGTCGGGCCATGTGGCGGTTGTCATTGCCCGCACCGGCCTGCCCAATGCGAAAGACAACGCCTCAGCCTTCATTATCGAACGGGAAACACCCGGTTTTTCGGCAGGCAAGAAAGAGGACAAACTGGGCATGCGGGCTTCGGAAACCACCGAGATGATCTTCCAGGACTGTCGCATTCACAAAAGCCAGTTACTGGGCAAGGTAGGTGAAGGTTTCAAACAGTCGCTGGCAATATTGGACGGAGGCCGCATTTCCATTGCGGCCCTGAGCATTGGCATTGCCGTGGGCGCCTACGAAGCTTCACTGAAATATGCCAAAGAACGCCAGCAGTTTGGTCGTCCGATAGCTGACTTCCAAGCCATTCAGTTTAAACTGGCCGACATGGCCACCGAAATTGAAGCTGCCCGCCTGCTGACTTACCATGCAGCCGATCTGAAAGACCGCAAGTTGCCCGTTTCCAAAGCTTCGGCAATGGCCAAATACTATGCATCGGAGGTCGCCGTGAAAGTAGCCAATGAAGCCATACAGATTTTTGGCGGTTATGGATACACCAAAGATTTTCCCGTAGAGAAATACTACCGTGATGCCAAGCTGTGCACCATTGGCGAAGGCACTTCCGAAATACAAAAACTAGTCATCGGACGCGAAATACTCCGTTAGGAAATAGTATCCCCACCCAATGAAAAACCTCCGCTTTAGCAAAAGCCGGAGGTTTTTCATTATTTTGCAGCCTGCTTGCTCAAGTGTTCACTCATGCTCAATCAACCATATCCGCTGCGCGAAGTAACCTCGAAGAGTCTGCTTGGAATCCTGCTGGCCGGATGTTTCGTTGCTGGATTTTTACTGGTATTTCAGCCTTTTGGCCTCTTTTACTGGAAAACCGAATACAAGAATGCAAAGATCATGGGGTACGGACTGGTAACCATTGTGCTGCTTTGGTTCGATTTCTTTGTCATACGCAGACAATGGAAATCTTTCTTTAGCGAAAACACCTGGAAAGTATGGAAAGAGATTGCCTGGACGCTTTTTATTCTCAGCAGCGTTACCGTGGGCAATTATCTGTACAATGTCTTTGTGTTGCAAACGGCTACCTTCCAACTCCGGGATTTCTTTATTGCCCTATTTACCACCTTCACCATTGGCATTTTTCCTACTCTGGGTTTTGTGCTTACCAATTATATCATTCAATTACGAAAATATTCGCAGCCCGTTACGATTCCCGATACACCGGTTGTGTCTGACACCGAGCTTACGCTGACTGCCGAAAACGAAAAGGACCAGCTCCGGTTACAAACCGCGGATTTGCTTTACATTGAAAGTTCGGATAACTACTGCACAGTGTATTTTCTGAAAAACAGTACGCTTGCCAGAGGACTGATCCGCAGCAGCCTGACCCGGTTGGAAGGCCAGATCGCCTCGGCATCCATCACGCGTTGCCACCGGTCGTATCTGGTAAATCTGCAGAAAGTGGCGCGTATTTCGGGCAATGCCCAAGGATACAAACTTCATTTGGAACATGTACCTGATCCTGTTCCGGTTGCCCGCAAGTATTCACAGATCATCTCCAATCCCATCGAAAAAGCCTGACATTCGTCCCAAACCGTTTGCCACACGTCCCCCGCCTTTGTCATTCGCCCCAAAAACGGTCGTACATCCCTTAGGTGTTGACGGTGGCAGTAGCATCTGCTAATTTTCCTGAAATGTAATTCTCAAACCTTTGTTGCATACATGGAAAATCTGCAGAAACTCGTATTGATAATTCACATTGTTTCGGGCTTTACAGCACTGGCCGTTGGAATAATCCCGATGGCTGCAAAAAAAGGAAGTCGTCTGCACATCAGTGCTGGACGAATCTACGTATGGGCCATGTATCTGGTAGCCGCTTCAGCGGTCATGACCTTTCTCCTGAAACCATACCGCCCGTTTTTGGTCTACCTCACTTTTATCGGTGTTTTCAGCTTTTACCTCACCTATACAGGTGCGCAGTTGGTCAGGCAGAAGGCCACCTATCAGGCTACCCTGCGCGACTGGATCATCAGTATGGTGGCACTGCTATCGGGGGTGGCGATGCTTGCCTTGAGTGGCTGGCACTTTCTGCAAGCTGACATATTTTTCGGAACATTGTATGTGGTCTTCGGGGTTTTTCTCACCAGCATTTCCTTTCGGGACATCCAAAGGTTCAGGGGCAGAGCTAACTACCAAAAGATGGAGTGGTTTTTTCTGCACATCAGCCGGATGGTTGGGGCTTACATTGCCACGTTTACAGCCTTTTGTGTGGTCAACGCCAGCAAGGTTGATTTTATTCATCCGTTGGCGGCGTGGCTGGCTCCGGGCCTTATCGGAGGCATTGCCATCAGTCGCTGGATTGCGTATTACCGGAAGAAAATGTGACTGACTTAGCAATTCGTCGGATTGAAAAAATAGTATCCCCGAAAAAGCAAAAACCTCCCGTGTTGCCAAGGGAGGTTTTTGTATGTTCAATGATAGTATTTTACTGATTGATCCAGGCTTTGCGCAGAGCGGTTTGCTCGGCTGTCGGACTTGGCATCGGCTCAAACTGATGGCGCTGCTCTACTTCCACAGCCTGCACTTTGTTTTGCAGCTTTACCTGCTTCTCTTTGCCGTCAGTGCCCACACGCGCTACCACCATTTCCAGGTTATCGCCTTCTTTGGTCGTCTCTCTGAACTTGTCAAATACTTCCCGTACGTTGTCCACTGTCACAGTAGTGCCGTTGAGCGACACAATCTCGTCTTTTTCCTGGTATCCCATGGCTTTGCCAAAATCATTCATTTTGGAGGTATTGGCAATCATCAGGCGTTTGGTGGTTGGATTAAAGCCCATTTCGATATTACCCATCGAAATGGTTTTCACTTTGCCGCCTTTGGCTTTGTAGGTTATGCCCACCGCGGCAAAACACTCTTCCAACGGCAGCGGTTCGGAACCCTCCACATACCGCTTGAAGAACGTACGAATTTCCGGATAGGTGAGTTTGGTAATGATCTCAAACAGTTCGTCGTCTTTGAAAGGCTTGTCTTTGCCGTAGTTTTTGGCCAGGTCGGCCATCAGGTTTTGCACGCCGTATTTGCCACCCGAAAGCTGGCGGAGTTTAATATCGAGGCACAGATTGATCAGGGCACCTTTCTGATACACATTGTCATACTGGTCCTTGTATACATCCAGGCAGCCTTTGCTCATCACCGTAAACGGCAGCGTATCGTTGTACTGGTCGGCTGCATAAAACTTATCCCGCAGCATTTCGGCATATTTGGGCAGGTCAATCAAGCCTTGTTTCATCTGCATATGTCCGGCAAAATACTCGGTCATGCCTTCGTACAGCCACAAGTGCTTGGACATTTGCGGTTTGTTGAAGTCGAAATAATGAATTTGCTCGGAGTGAATGCTCAGCGGCGCCAGAATGTGGAAAAACTCGTGCGAAGCCACATCGCGAATGGTTTGTGACAACTCTGCCGCGCTGTATTCGGGTAGGCAATAAAAAGAAGAATACGAATGCTCCAGTGCACCCAGCTTGCCTGATTTCGGGTTTTTGTCAAACAAGTAGATCAGGAAAGCGTATTTTTTGATCGGCAGCTTGCCGCCCAGGTATTCTTTCTGGGCATCCAGCATCGGTCCGATGTTTTTACCCACCTCCTGTGCCGTAACGGCCTTGTTGGGCGAATAAATCGAAATCAGGATGTCGGCACCGCCTACTTTCAGCACAGTAGTATCGGGGCGGTTGTACATCATCGGCGAATCGACCAGTTCGTTATACGATCCTATTTCATAGGTATCAGTAGTGCCGGTTATTTTGGCGGCAGTCAGTGGTGTCGATCCATAAAAGCCTGCCGGTTTCACTACGTTCACTTCATACGGAACACGTTTCTGGTCATCAAGATAGCCAAAGAAACCATGAGTATTCAATACAAAGTTTTTGTCTTCTTCGATGTTTGTTCCACCGGGTTCAAACACAAACTCACCGGCCACATCGGTATCCCAGGTATCTTCCACCGTATAGCTGATGCGGTTCAGCTGGTCGGCCTGCTTGATTTTCCAGCTGTTTTCATCCAGCTTTTCAACGGTTAGCAGCTTGCCTTGCTTGTTACGGGCCTCAAAATCAGAAACAAAACGACCAAAATCGTAGTTTGCATACGTACCGGGAACAATCTTGGGCAGGTAGTAAACCACTTCTTTCTTGCTTTGCGGCGCAACAATCAGGTTTACCCCAACTTTATCTTGCTTAACTTTGGTAAGGTCAATGGTAAATTGGTAAAAAGGTTTCTTGGGTGCTTCTGCCGCCCATGCCGAAACGATAACTGTCAGGCTCATCACCCAACTCAACAGGATTTTTTTCATTAGTCAGAACAAGGGATAAATAAAGGATACGAACATTCGGAAGTTATATGCAATTGAGACAACCCATCAGGGTTTGAGTCAGCCAAAAGATACTATTTTTGCGATTTACAAAAAAAGCGCTGATTTGTCGAAGAGCATTCCAGTAAACGGCAATGCCTGCGGATGAATGGCGCAACATATCTTTGATAACGCATAAAGAAGCTGAAAATTTAGATTTTTTGTCAATATTTGTAGAAAGGAGTTATCAAAATCCATTCCAGTCGTCTACAGCTGGTCACTTATTCCACTAAAACTGCAGCAAGTATGAGAAAAATAGTTACAGGTTTGTTTTTATGGCTCAGCGTTTATACGCTGACTGCCCAAACGGTGACCGTAAAGCCCGCCACCGACTTTATTCTGAGTAGCCAGGTGAAGGGAGCCCAGACGGTGTTGTACATTGATGAAAAATACGTCACCAAAGGCTGGAAAGATTTCCTGAAAGAGTATGGCAAGGTAGAGTCACCCAAAGGCGGCAAGAATATCTTTAACGTAGCTTTGGGAAAAATGCCCAACATCTCGTTTGCACCGGTAGTCATAACCAGCAAAATTACCACCAGCAACGGCGCCACGACGGTTTTTTATTCCATCAAAGCCGATTCGGCGTTTGTGACCGACACGGCCCATCCCAAGTACACAACGGCCAGCGATCTGCTCCATGATTTTGGCGTAAAAATGTACAAGGACCAGGTGAACCGTGAGGTGGAAGACGCGCAAAAGGAACTGGACAAACGCATCCGGACCAACAACCAACTGGTGCGCAAAGGCGAAGATCTGCAAAAGGCAGTAGAACAAAACAAGAAAGACAAAATTAACTTTGACGACCAACTGGTCAAAAACCACAGCGACTCGGTGCAACTGGTGCGCGACATCGAAGCCAACAAAGTCCAGCAAAAGCAAGCGTCCGAAGCCTTGGAACGACAAAAAGTGGTGATGGCGGCGTTGAAATCGTCACTGGATTCGGCGGGAATTCTTTACAATAGTAAAAAGAAAAAAGACCTGCCGCCAGAAATGCAAACCTCCGAAAAAGAACTCAAGGCGCGTGAAAAAGAATACGATAAATCCGTAAAGACCGGCGAAAGTCTGCGCCGTGACCTGGAACGGAATGCCAAACAGAAGCAGGACTTGCAGAATAATCTTGTCAAGAATGCCGCCGAAAAGCAGCGGCTTCCGGGCGAAATTGAGGCCAATCTGAAAGAACAGAAAAATGCCCAGAACGAAATCGAAAAGCAGAAGAAGGTGGTGGATCAAGTGCGTGCCAAACTCGATCAGATCAAGTAAAAATAGTATCTTTTAAAAACACAAAACCCGGCCCCTGTCGGGTTTTGTGTTTTGTGACCTTTTTTCAGAAAAAATTGTTGTAAACGTGGGCTTGGGTAAATTACCTATCCACGGCCGGCTTTTCAATCGCAAACGATATTATTTTTCCGGCTGTCCTAGGTTTTACCGGAAGCCGGTTCAACTTCCCGATTTTTAATGGCAATACGTTCCGGAACGGGCGGTGGCAACCGCGGCCCCGTCAATCAACCTGCAGACAATCTGAGCTTTCGCGACCGACTGGGTGCCTTGCGCAACCTACCGGCATTCTTCCGCATGGTCTGGCGGGCATCGCCATCACTGTTCATCACCAACAGTATTTTACGCGTGGTACGGGCAGCCATTCCGTTGCTGGTCTTGTATGTAGGCAAGCTAATTATTGATGAAGTGGTGTTGCAAAACCGTTCCGACTCTGCCCACGAGCTGACATACCTCTGGCAACTGGTAGGTTTTGAGTTTGGGCTGGCTATTATTTCCGACGGGTTGGGACGAGCCATTGCCCTGACCGATAGCCTGTTAGGAGATCTGTTTGCCAACCAGACCTCCGTTCGGATCATGGAACACGCAGCCACGCTGGACCTGGAGCAGTTTGAAGACCCTACCTTTTACGACAAACTTGAGCGGGCCCGCCAGCAAACGGTAGGCCGCACGGTATTGTTGTCGCAGGTGCTGGGCCAGGTGCAGGATACCATTACAATGATTTTCCTGTCAGGTGGCTTGATTGCCTTCAATCCCTGGCTTATCGTTATTTTGCTGGTAGCCGTCATTCCTGCTTTTGTAGGCGAAAATTATTTCAACGAGCAGAGCTATTCACTGGTCCGCAACTGGACACCCGAACGGCGCGAACTGGATTATTTGCGGTACATGGGAGCCAGTGATGAGTCGGCCAAGGAAGTTAAAATCTTTGGTCTGTCGGGGTTCCTGATCAATCGATTCAAGGAACTTTCGTGGCAGTTTTACGCCAAAAACCGGTCTTTGTCCATCCGGCGGGCTTCGTGGGGGAGCGTGTTATCGGCCATTGGAACGGCTGGTTATTACGCGGCATATCTGGTCATTATCTGGCAAACGGTGGGCGGAAAAATCTCCATTGGCGACCTGACGTTTCTTGCCGGGTCGTTCCGGCAGCTGCGCACCTTGCTCGAAAGCATTTTGTCGCGTTTTTCGAGTGTCTCGCAAGGGGCCTTGTATCTGCGTGATTTATTCGAGTACTTCGAAATCCAACCCAACATTGTTTCATTCCGACAGTCGTTGCCTTTCCCGAAATCCGTTGAGCAAGGCTTTGTATTCGAGAATGTAGGATTCAAGTACCAGAATTCGGAACGCTGGGCCAACCGCCACCTGAACTTCACGCTGCATCCGGGCGAAAAACTGGCCCTGGTAGGCGAAAACGGCGCGGGAAAAACAACATTGGTTAAGCTGCTTGCTCGTCTCTATGACCCAACAGAAGGAAGAATTCTGCTGGACGGGCACGACCTGCGCGAATACAACCTGGAGGACTTACGTGAAAACATTGGTGTCATCTTCCAGGATTTTGTCCGTTTCAAAATGACTGCGGGCACCAACATTGCCATTGGCAAAATCAACGAAAAAGAAAACCAGTCCCGTATCCAGGTATCGGCTCAGCAAAGCCTGGCCAACTCAGTGATTGACAAGCTTCCCGGCGGATATGACCAGATGCTGGGCAAAAGCTTTGGCAAAGGGGTGGAACTTTCCGGTGGCGAGTGGCAGAAAGTAGCCCTGGGCCGTGCCTACATGCGTGACGCTCAGGTTCTGATTCTTGACGAACCCACCGCCGCCCTGGATGCCCGCGCCGAATACGAGGTTTTCCAACGATTCGCCGAACTCACCCAAGGCAAAACCGCCGTTCTGATTTCGCACCGCTTCTCGACCGTCCGCATGGCCGACCGTATTCTGGTACTCAGCAATGGTGAACTCCTGGAAATAGGCAGCCACGAAGAATTGCTGGCATTGAATGGCCGGTATGCAGAGTTGTTTCACTTGCAGGCACGGGGGTATCAGTAAAATAGTATCTTCTCAAAAACGCAAACCTCCATTTTTATCGCACGACATGTATCCAACCTTTGAATCGTCTACTACCCAAAAAGATCTGATAGTAATAAACCCCGTCTGAACAGTTTTCGCCATCCCAACCTTTTACAGAATCTGTGGTTTTGTAAATTACTTTCCCCCAACGATTATAAATATGCATTTCAAATGGCAATGTGCCACTGTATCTTTTTTTGGAAACCACATCATATACACTGAAAACAGTATTCAGACTATCTTCATTGGGTGTAATGAGATTGGGAATATAAGGCTCAAATATAACCTCAACTGTATGTGAGCAGACATTCTCACAACCGTTTTTATCCATCACTCTCACTACCAATTCATAAATGCCATCTTTAGTAAAGCTTTTCGAAACAACGGTTTGATTGCTTGTAAACGAAACGGAATCGCCCAAAGTCCACTCAAATTGATAAGGTGGGGTTCCGTTAGTCACTTCCACTTTATAGCTATGATTTTCGTCCAAATAAACGCTCTGGGGAAAAGCGCAGGAAAGGATTGGCTGTGGAAAGACAATTACATTAACTTTGGTTCTTTTGCTCTCTTTAGTACCAACTTTTGCAGCTACATACTAGACATTATTACGATTTAGTACTAAGTAGCGCGCAAAGTAATTCTCAGATTATGTAGCCCGCAGGTCAGATAAAAGACCTGGTCGCGCACTGTATGACCTTTGAGGCGAATGGTGTCTTTGACAATACGGAGGCGTTTGATGCCACAGATGGCATGTTCAACCTTGACACGAATGGAATTGATCAGCGTGTTA